>Ga0163215_100241_pt1 | contig 125702 bp, 111 predicted proteins | sample SynspAceP_FD_185934 | JGI IMG/M metagenome (GOLD analysis project Ga0163215, IMG submission 185934) | Saline lake microbial communities from Ace Lake in Antarctica - Synechococcus sp. Ace-P (Hybrid Assembly) | ecosystem: Environmental > Aquatic > Non-marine Saline and Alkaline > Saline | place...
GAGTCAGTTGCCGGTAATGTGCATTCATATGCGCTTGAATCCTTCGGTGTGAGAGCCTGGATTGTACCGGTAGCTGGCTCTCTGCCTATCGTTTCAAGCGTTGCACTTATTCTATGAATTCAGGCCATCAAAACGTTTAGCATTGCGACATAATAATTACAGATCCTACTTATCTACTCGAAAGGCCGCCTTATATCAGCGCACAGCACGTCCTAAAGAGGGCGCGGGCTGAGCCAAAAAGGGGCAGAGCGGCGATAACATCACTCGACCAGCTTGATGCTGGTCTGCGACTGGCTGGCCTGGAGGCGCACGGCAATGAACTTCGATGCTGGCGTAAAGCTGCCCGCACCATAGCTATCGAGCGCCACCAGCGGGTTGGTTTCGGGATAATAGGCAGCGGCCTGCCCCACCGGCACATCGAAATCGAGCAGAGTGAAAGCATTCACACGCCGCTCGATACCGTCCTCCCACAGTGCGATCAGATCCACCTTCTGGCCTGGCTCGAATCCAAGACGACGAATATCCAGCGCATTGGCGAACACCACCTCCCGGGTGCCGTGCACTCCGCGGTAGCGATCATCCAGACCATAGATAGTGGTGTTGTACTGATCATGGGAGCGTAGCGTCTGCAAGATAAGATCTGGCGTCTGGCCCGTCGCCAGCACGCGCTCGTGCAGCAAGCCGGAGGGAAGCGGGTTGACCTTGAAAGCCGCCTTGGACTCGGGCGTATTCCAGCGCAGCGCGTTGACCGGATTGGGCAGGTGAAATCCACCAGGCTCGGCAACCCGCTGATTGAATCGTTCAAACCCGGGAATGGTCACGCTGATCAGATCGCGGATGCGTGCGTAATCGCCAGCCAGGCATGACCAATCGACGGGATGCTCACCCAATGTGGCCTGGGCGATACCAGCGATAATGGCCGGCTCCGAACGCATCTGGTCAGATAGCGGCGGTAACTGCCCATAGGAAGCATGGATCATGCTGAACGAATCCTCTACCGTTACCGCCTGCGGCCCGGTCTGTTGCAGGTCGATATCCGTGCGGCCCAGACAAGGCAGAATGAGGGCGTCACGCCCGGGCATCAAATGGCTGCGATTGAGCTTGGTGCTGATCTGAACCGTGAGCGCGCATTGTTGTAACGCCTGATGAGTCCGCGGCGTGTCAGGCGTGGCCTGCGCGAAGTTACCTCCCAGGGCAACAAAAACGCGCACCTGCCCCGCCAGCATTGCGTTGATGGCTTCCACCGTATTGTGGCCATGCTGCCTGGGCGTCTGAATACCAAACTGCTGGTCGATGGCGTCAAGCAGACTGCTGCCCGGCCGCTCATTGATGCCCATGGTCCGGTCGCCCTGAACATTACTATGGCCGCGGACCGGACATACGCCCGCACCCGGCTTACCCAACTGCCCACGCAACATCTGCAAGTGCGCGATTTCCTGAATAGTGGCAACAGCATGGTGGTGTTGAGTAATGCCCATCGCCCAGCAGATAATCACCCTTTGGCAATGGCGGTAACGCTGAGCCGCCTGCTCGATGTCCTCCAAGGCAAGGCCGGACTGAGCCACGATGTGATTCCATGGAGTGGCATCCAGCTTCGCCAGATAGCGCTCCAGCCCATCACATTCCTGGGCAAGAAACGCCCGGTCAAATACCGCAGGCGCTCCCGTCTGCAGCGCTTCGCGCTCCCATTGCCAAAGGAACTTGGCCATCCCCCGTAACGCGGCAAAGTCACCGCCCAGGGCGGGGCGAAAGAAGGCCGTATTGAGCGGCGAGGAGCTGTTGCTGAGCATTTCCAAAGGCGACTGCGGATGCTGAAAGCGCTCAAGCCCGCGTTCACGCAAAGGGTTGAAACAGACTACCTGGGCACCGCGCTCTACTGCCTCTTTTAAAGGCTCGAGCATGCGCGGATGGTTGGTGCCCGGGTTCTGGCCGAGAATGAATATGCCGTCGGCCAGGGAAAAGTCCTTCAGCGTGACGGTGCCCTTGCCGGTTCCTAGCGTCGCATCCAGAGCAACGCCGCTGGCCTCGTGACACATGTTTGAACAGTCGGGGAAATTGTTGGTGCCGAGCGTACGCACAAAGAGTTGATACAGAAAAGCGGCTTCATTACTGGCTCGCCCGGAGGTATAGAATTCCGCCTGGTGGGGGCTGTCCAATCCGTTCAGGTGCTCTGCCACCAGCGCAAGGGCCTGCTCCCAGCTTACTGGCACGTAGTGATCGGTCGCCCGATCATAGCGCATGGGCTCTGTGAGCCGGCCCTGATACTCCAGCCAGTAGTCGCTCTGCTGACGCAACTGACTGACACTGTAACGCGCAAAAAAAGCGGCATCGACCCTGCGCCGTGTCGCTTCCCAATTGACCGCCTTGGCACCATTCTCACAGAACTTGATATGCGCAGACTCGCTGGAGTCGCCCCATGCGCAGCCCGGGCAATCAAACCCGCCATGCTGGTTGGTCTTGAGCATCGCCCGCAGGTTCTTGATAGGTTGCTTGCTATCCAGCCAGGCCAGGCTGACGCTGCGCAACGCGCCCCAACCAGCCGCAGGACCATGATAAGGTTTGTAATGCGGCGTCATGCGTTATCTCGTATGGGAAAAGGTGTATAGAGCCGAGGGGCGCTGTGGTGCGGAATATGGATCAGATTCAGCCCGTAGCGGCCAGCCCATTCAACGCTGAGCGAGGTAGGGGCTGACAGGCTCACTAAGGTTGACAGACCTACCCGGACTGCCTTTTGAATCAACTCCAGACTGCAACGGCTGGTCACTACAGCGAAGCCCTGGCAAAGATCCATCCGCTGATGGTGCAAAGCGCCAATCAGCTTATCGAGCGCATTGTGGCGTCCGATATCTTCCCGGCACTGGACAATCTCACCTGCGGCATTCACAAACAGAGCCGCATGCATGGCGCCGCTGACCTGAGCCAATGCCTGGAAATGACCGATGCGCTCGCGTAAATGCTCAAAATGCTCCGCGGGTGGCAGCCCCGCTCTTGGCATGGGTTCCAGCTCTGGAAGCGCCTGCGACATCAACTCGACACCGCAAAGGCCGCAACCACTGGTTCCGGCAATGGCCCGCCGGTGCTGTTTCAGTGCATGGAAAGCCCGATGGCTGATCTGCAGTGCGGCATGGCGCTGGGCATCTTCACCGGTGATATCCATATCATGGACGTCGCTGGCGGAGGTAATCAGGCCTGCGCTTAAACTGTAACCCAGAGCGAAATCGTCAAGATCCCCAGGCGATACCATCATCACCGCATGGGCAATACCGTTATAGCTGAGCGACAGGGCGCACTCGGAGGCCAGCGGGATCGCTGCGCTACCGCCCGCAGCGCCGATTTCCACATACGGGTGCAATACCGCACCGGCAGATGGGCAAACGGGCTGCGCCAAGGGGTCGATATCGCTCTCTGACAAATCTGCGCTGCGAGGCATGGCTGAACAGCCCCTATCTGAATCTGAAGAGCTCTAGCCTAAGCGCTCACAGCCGCCGCGTCTATCGGACATGACGCTTGACCGCCAGGGCTGCAGTATCGATGGGTATTCAGCAGGAACCGCAGCGGGAGGTGAATAATCGAATGCCTGGTGCGCGAGCCCGGATTCGAACCGGGGACCTACCGCTTAGGAGGCGGTCGCTCTATCCAGCTGAGCTACAAGCGCGATGAGGGACATGTTCAGGGGTAATCTGGCGATGTGACTACCCCGGAAAGCGGGCATATTAACTGAACTGCATCGGCGTTGACCACCTGTAGCAATATTTCCCATAGTTGCAAAATGCCACCTGTCGGAAATACGTCACAAAATCGAGGCATTTTTTTGTCACTAGGTGACATTGCTGCCCAAAAGCGGGTATAAAGATCGGAATTGGACCTTTGACGTCGAATCAGTGGCAATCCTGCGCAAGTTTTCATTCTCGGATCTAAACTGATTGAAAAGGCAACTGGCTAATTTCCAATTGGCCAGTATCGATTTTATTCTATTAAGCGATTAATGTTGCCCCTATGAAAACTGCTACCCAACATTACACCAGCCGCACTGCTGACAAATTCGTCGTTCGCCTGCCTGAGGGTATGCGGGAACATATCGCTGAAGTTGCCAAGCAGCACCACCGCAGCATGAACTCAGAGATCATTGCCAGGCTGGAACACAGCTTGCTTGATCTGCCCACGCTGCCCGAACAACCCTCACGTCAGCTATTGAACGACAAGCAGCTCGATGAGTTGAGCCATCCGGAGCGCGAGTTGTTACTGCGCTTCCGTGAAATGAGCCGCCGCCAGCAGAACGCTCTGCTCGCCTTGCTACCCGGCGAAGAGCAGCAGCAAGCCTGACCTTCAAACCGATAAACCGTTGCTCATAAAAAACCGCTCAATGAGCGGTTTTTTTGGTTCCGGCGTTCAGGCTATCAGCCGACAAACGCCAGCAGAATACCCGCGGCAACGGCAGAGCCGATAACGCCTGCAACGTTCGGTCCCATCGCATGCATCAGCAGGAAGTTCTGCGGATTGGCTTCCAGACCAACCTTGTTGGACACCCTAGCGGCCATTGGTACCGCTGACACGCCAGCAGAGCCAATCAGGGGGTTGATCGGCTGCTTGCTGAACATGTTCATCAGCTTGGCCATCAACACGCCTGACGCGGTACCGACACAAAACGCAATCATGCCCAGCACCAGAATGCCCAGCGTGGTGAGCTGCAAAAACGACTCGGCAGACAGCTTGGAGCCGACCGCCAGACCTAGACCGAGCGTCACGATGTTGATCAGCGCATTACGCGATGTATCGGCAAGGCGCTCAACTACACCACATTCGCGCATCAGGTTACCGAAACACAACATACCCACCAGCGGCGCGGCTGACGGCAGCAAAGCCGCCACCAACAGCAAGAGCACGAGCGGGAAGATGATCTTTTCGGTCTTGCTGACCACCCGAAGCTGCGTCATCACGATCGAACGCTCTTTCTCACTCGTTAGCGCGCGCATGATCGGCGGCTGAATCATCGGCACCAATGCCATATAGGCATAGGCCGCCACGGCAATCGGGCCAAGCAGATGCGGAGCCAGTTGCGAGGTGACAAAGATCGATGTCGGGCCATCGGCACCACCAATAATGGCGATGGAAGCGGCCTCTTTCAGGGTGAATTCGAACCCCGGGATGCCCCATGCAGTTAGCGCCAGGGCGCCCATCAGGGTACCGAAAATGCCGAACTGCGCCGCCGCACCCAGTAACAGCGTCCTGGGATTGGCGAGCATGGGACCGAAATCGGTCATCGCGCCAACACCCATGAAGATCAGCAGCGGGAACAACGTGGTAGGCAAACCAGCCTGATAGATGATGTAGAGAAGTCCGCCTGGGTCCGCCATGCCTGCCACCGGCAGATTGGCGAGAATACCGGCGAAGCCGATCGGGATCAGCAGCAACGGCTCAAAACCCTTGCGAATCGCCAGATAGATCATGCCCAGGCACACAGCGATCATGATGACCTGACCCGGCTCCATCCGGTAAAGCCCGGTGGATTGCCATAATTGAAGAATATTATCCATCCAGATTCATCCTCAACCTATGGTCAGCAAAGTGTCGCCGACGCTGACCGCATCGCCCACTTTGACATCGACAGAACCCACGGTACCGGCCTTGAACGCCTGCACTTCGGTTTCCATTTTCATCGCTTCGAGGATAATCACCACGTCACCCTCTTCCACCGTATCGCCAGGCGATACCAGCACCTTGAAAATGTTACCTGCCAAGGGCGCTTTCTGCGGTTCACCATCACCCACCGGAGCGGCAGCGGCCGGCGCAGCCGCCGTCTCGCCCAGCGGCTTGATGCCGGTGATATCCCCGCCGTCTGCCACTTGCACGACAAACTCCTTGCCGTTGACGGTGACCGTATAAACCTCAGGCTCGCCTGACTTGGCTGCGGCAGCGACTTCTTTGCCGGTAGGCACGGGCTCGAAGGCATCCGGATTGCCGCGATTTTCCAGGAACTTCAAACCGATTTGCGGGAACAGTGCATAGGTCAGCACGTCGTCGATCTCGTCGGCCGCCAGCTTGATACCTTTTTCCTTGGCCAGGCCGCGCAGCTCGGCGGTCAGCTTGTCCATCTCCGGCTCAAGCAGATCGGCAGGACGGCAGGTAATCGCCTCGGCGCCATCCAGAACACGCGCCTGCAGCTCCTTGTTGAAAGGCGCAGGCGCTGAGCCATACTCACCCTTCAGGATGCCGGCGGTTTCCTTGGTAATGGACTTGTAGCGCTCACCCGTGAGCACGTTGATCACAGCCTGTGTACCAACAATTTGTGATGTCGGTGTTACCAGCGGGATAAAGCCCAGATCTTCACGTACACGCGGAATCTCTGCCAGCACTTCATCAAACTTGTCGCCAGCGCCTTGCTCTTTCAGTTGCCCTTCCATGTTGGTCAACATACCACCAGGAACCTGGGCAACCAGAATGCGCGAGTCAACGCCTTTGAGGCTGCCCTCAAACTTGGCGTACTTCTTCCGCACCTCGCGGAAATAAGCTGCTACTTCTTCCAGCAACAGCAGATCCAGCCCGGTATCACGCGGCGTGTTCTGGAAAATCGCCACTACTGACTCGGTCGGCGAATGGCCGTAGGTCATGGACAGCGAGGAAATGGCGGTATCGACATTGTCGATGCCGGCTTCAGCTGCCTTGAGAATCGCAGCAGTCGACAAACCCGCAGTCGCGTGGCACTGCATATGCACAGGGATACTAAGCGTACTCTTCAGCCGGGTGACCAGATCGAAGGCTATATAGGGGTTGAGAATCCCGGCCATATCCTTGATTGCGATAGAGTCGGCGCCCAGATCCTCGATCTGTTTGGCCAGGTCGACCCACATCTCGATGGTGTGAACCGGGCTGGTGGTGTAGGAGATAGTCCCTTGCGCGTGCTTACCCTGCGCCTTGACGGCTTTGAGGGCGGTTTCCAGGTTGCGCGGATCGTTCATCGCATCGAAAACCCGGAATACATCTACCCCGTTGACGGCTGCGCGCTCAACGAACTTTTCGACTACATCGTCAGCATAATGACGATACCCCAGCAGGTTCTGGCCGCGCAGCAACATCTGCTGACGGGTATTGGGCATAGCCTTCTTCAATTCACGGATGCGCTCCCAGGGATCCTCACCGAGATAACGAATACAGGCATCAAAGGTCGCGCCGCCCCAGGACTCAACCGACCAGAAACCCACCTGGTCAAGTTTGCCTGCGATCGGCAGCATGTCATCAAGACGCATGCGAGTCGCCAGAATGGACTGATGGGCGTCGCGAAGAATGACATCGGTAATGCCCAAGGGCTTCTGCTTGGTATCGGTCATTGTTATGGCCTTTCTAGTTTTAAGATAAAAATGCGCAAAGGGTGTCAGGTGCGGCTGCGGTGCTGCTTGATAGCTGCACCAATTACCGCGATTAATTCGGGATCGACAGCCGTTGCGGTCGGCTTTGGCCGCTTGGCTGGCGCCTTGGGCACTGGCGCCGCCTCAGGCAGAAAGCGTGTCAGCAAGCGCGACATGACAGTGGTCACAATAACCAGAAGAATGAGGAATACGAACACCGAGCCCATGCCTAGCAGCATCAGCTCAAGACCTATCATGATCAAATCGGACGAATTCATTGTCTCTCCAGCAATGATACAGCGCGTGAATTAACGCGCCTCGGCAGAATCAACGGGACTAATGCCAGCACGAAGACGCATTTTGTTACGCGCTTTCCGTGCTGAATTCATCCCGAAGGGTCACAAAACCGGGCTAATGTATCCTGATGTGACATTTTTGGCAAACCAGGCGACATTCTTTTACAACAGGAAGAGCGTCGCCAGTCCGAGGAAAATAAAGAAGCCGCCACTATCGGTAATAGCAGTTATCAATACGCTGGAACCCAGCGCAGGATCACGCCCCAGGCGCATCCGCGCCAGTGGAATCACCACCCCCATCAACGCTGCCAGAAGCATATTCAGCACCATGGCTGCCATCAACACTATGGATAGGGGAACATTGCCGTATAGCAGATAGGCGGTTCCGGCCAGCACCACGCCCCAGAAGCTGCCGTTGATCAGTGCAACGCTGGCCTCCTTGCGTATCAACCGCTTGGCATGGGCCACCTGAACCTGACCTGTTGCTACCCCGCGCACAATCATGGTGATGGTCTGATTGCCCGAATTGCCACCAATGCCGGCCACAATGGGCATCAGCGCTGCCAGCGCCACCAGTTGCTCAATCGAGTTCTCGAACAGACCGATGACCCTGGATGCGAGCAGCGCGGTACACAAGTTGATTGCCAGCCAGGCCCAACGGTTACGCACCGACTTCCAGACCGAAGCAAAAATGTCCTCCTCTTCACGGAGGCCCGCTGCGTTCAACACTTCAGCGTCATTTTCCTCACGAATGAAATCGAGCATTTCGTCGATGGTCAGACGGCCCTTGAGCTGGCCGCGCTTGTCGACCACCGGCGCAGACACCAGGTCATAGCGCTCGAACGCCTGCACGGCCTCCTGGGCATCATCATCGGGAGCAAAGATCACAGGCTCAGTGGACATAACATCAGCGACCAGCTCGTCAGGCGAGCTGACCAGCAATTTCTTGACCGGCAACACACCCTTCAACAGGCCATCAGAGTCCACAACAAATAGCTTGTCGGTGTGGTCCGGCAGCACATCGAAACGGCGCAGGTAGCGACTGACCACCTCCAGGGTGACATCATCACGGATGGTCACCATGTCGAAATCCATCAAGGCGCCGACCTGATCCTCATCGTAAGACAGCGCTGACTTCACCCGTTCGCGCTGCTGGGCATCTAGCGTGTCCATCAGTTCGCGCACCACATCACGCGGCAAATCGGGCGCCAGATCGGCCAGCTCATCCGCGTCCAGCCCGGTAGCTGCGGCGAGGATTTCCTGATTGTTCATATCCGCGATCAGGGTTTCACGGACCGCGTCAGATACTTCCAGCAGGATGTCGCCATCCTGATCTGCCTTGACCAGTTGCCAGACCGTCAGCCGCTCCTCCAACGGCAGCGACTCAAGAATGAAAGCCACATCGGCAGGATGCAGCTCCTCAAGCTTGCGCTGCAGCTCCAGGAGGCTCTGCTGGACTCTCAGCTCTTCTTCGGGTGTACGGGGCTCATCCCCGGTGGGCGCGAGCGCCTCGACCAGATGATGCCGGTGCAACAGATTCAGCACTTGATCCAGGCGATCCTGGAGGCTCTCGGGAGATTTTCTGTTGGGTAATGACATGGCGGCACCTGAGAGGATATCTATCGTGGCCCAGAGGCATTCAGGCTGGAAGTGACTTGGCCTGTCGCCGCGAGAGGGATAACGCTCTGGCCCAAGCGTAGCAGTTTTACCTTGCGCGGTGCCGGCCAACCTGAATCACGCGCAAAAAAAAACCCACTGAATAATCAATGGGTTTCTTAAGTGGTGCACTCGGGAGGATTCGAACCTCCGACCGCTCGGTTCGTAGCCGAGTACTCTATCCAGCTGAGCTACGAGTGCATCGTGGGGCGTATTATAGGGATTGAAACTTGGCTGTCAAACGCTTTTTTCCTTTTGATTCAGAAGCTAACGTCGAACAAAAGCTGCCAAAAACCCTAGAACACAAAAATGGCGGAGAGGGCGGGATTCGAACCCGCGATACCCTTTTGAGATATACTCCCTTAGCAGGGGAGCGCCTTCAGCCACTCGGCCACCTCTCCGTAACACGCGCAGAATATTACCTGCGCGCATTGCTCAATGCAATGAAAAACTTAATGAAATTAACTATTTGGTTCGTCATCCTTTTCCTTCTGGATGCGCTGGTAGATTTCTTCACGGTGAACAGCCACTTCTTTGGGTGCATTGACCCCAATTCGTACCTGATTACCTTTAACGCCTAGTACGGTTACGGTGACTTCGTCACCCACCATCAGGGTTTCACCAACCCTTCGAGTCAAAATAAGCATTCCATTTCTCCTTGCTCATGATCAGGACACAGCAGTCTGCAAAAAAGCCGGCACGTTGTCTGTCAGCACGTCGCTGCGCTATCACATGGACAACAGGAACAAACAACTCGTTCGTTATAACCTGTTGCATGCTGTATCCAGCGCCCAGCTAGGTTCTGAAAGAAGGGCACGACAGCCAGAAATCGTGCCCACAGGCTGCGCTAAACCGCCGCCCAGCCCTTAACTCTTACAGGTGATCTTCTGTCGAAGAATCCGCATCCAGCTCAAAGGCGGTATGCAGCCCGCGAACTGCAAGCTCGAGATACTTCTCGTCAATCACCACGGAAATCTTGATTTCTGAGGTGGAAATCATCTGAATATTGATGCCGTCATTGGACAGCGCCTCGAACATCTTGCTCGCCACGCCCGCATGCGAACGCATACCAACGCCCACAATAGAGACCTTGGCAATCTTGCTGTCACCGGCAACTTCACGAGCCCCGATGTTTTCGGCCACCTGGCGCAGAATCTCTTCGGCCTTGCGGAAATCATTGCGATGCACGGTGAAAGTGAAGTCGGTGGTGTTATCGCGCGAGACGTTCTGCACGATCATGTCCACTTCGATATTGCCTGCGCTGATCGGGCCAAGAATCTTGAAAGCCACGCCGGGCGTGTCCGGCACACCTCGGATAGTCAGTTTGGCTTCATCACGGTTGAAGGCAATGCCGGAAATAACGGGTTGTTCCATTGAAGCACCTTCCTCGAGGGTAATCAGGGTCCCGGGACCCTCCTTGAAACTGTGCAGAACCCGCAGCGGCACATTGTATTTGCCGGCGAATTCAACTGAACGGATCTGCAATACCTTGCTGCCCAGGCTGGCCATTTCGAGCATTTCCTCGAAAGTGATCTTGTCCAGCCGTCGGGCGCTCTCGACCACACGCGGGTCGGTAGTGTACACACCGTCTACATCGGTATAGATCTGGCACTCGTCCGCCTTCAGCGCAGCAGCCAGCGCCACACCGGTGGTGTCCGAGCCGCCGCGCCCGAGGGTGGTAATATTGCCCTGCTCATCCACACCCTGGAAGCCGGCAACAATGACCACCTTGCCGGCCGCCAGCTCGGCGCGAATGTTGGCATCGTCGATATGCTGGATGCGCGCCTTGTTGTGCGCGCTGTCCGTGACAATACGCACCTGTGAGCCGGTATAGGATACCGCCGGCACATCAATGGCCTTGAGTGCCATCGCCAACAGGCCAATGGTCACCTGCTCGCCAGTGGACAGAATCACGTCCATCTCGCGCGCATCCGGCTCGGCCTGCACCTGCTTGGCCAGTTCGATCAGGCGATTGGTTTCACCGCTCATCGCGGAGACCACCACTACCAGATCGATACCTTTGGCTCGGAAGCCCTTGATCTTTTCCGCGACCTGGCAGATGCGTTCCACACTGCCGACCGAGGTACCACCAAACTTCTGGACAATAAGTGCCATCTTGTTGCACTAACCCCCATTGAGAAATCGGCTTAACCGACTGATCCGTCAACCATCCTATTGGGATGCCTGCCTGTATTACTGCTGTTGCAACCAACCTAGCGCTTCGGCCAAAGCCGCATCCAGAGCCGCAGGATCGGTACCGCCGCCCTGGGCCATATCCGGACGCCCACCACCCTTTCCGCCCACCGCCGCAGCAGTATTGCGAATCAGGTCACCGGCCTTGACCCGCGAGGTCAGATCCTTGGTGACGCCAGCGACCAATACCACCTTGCCGTCCAGCTCTCCGCCGAGCAGCACGATGGCAGAGCCCAACTTGTTCTTCAACTGATCCATCAATGCCAGCAGCGCCTTGCCATCCTGCCCGTCCAGGCGCTTGACCAGCACCGGCAGATCACCGGCCTGTTGCACTTCCGAGGCCAGATCAGTACCGGCAGCACTGGCGGCCTTGGCCTTCCACTGCTCCAGATCCTTTTCCAACTGGCGGGTACGCTCCAGCGTGCTGGCGAGCTTGTCGAGCAGCGTCTCGCGGCTGCCCTTGAGCATCTGCGCAGCTTGGCGCAACTGATCTTCAGCCTCCAGCACGACATCCAGAGCGCCCTGACCGGTCACCGCCTCGATACGGCGCACACCAGAGGCGATACCGCTTTCGTTGGTGATCTTGAATAGGCCGATATCACCGGTGCGCGATACGTGCGTGCCGCCACAGAGTTCAACGGAAAAGCCGGCGCCCATGGTCAGCACGCGCACTTCATCACCGTACTTCTCGCCGAACAGGGCCATTGCGCCCTTGCTTCTGGCGGTCTCGATATCGGTCACTTCAATCGCCGCTGGCGTGTTCATACGGATATGCTCGTTGACCAGTTCTTCCAGCGCACGGATCTGCTCCGGCTTGATCGGCTCGAAATGGCTGAAATCGAAACGCAGCCGCTGACTATCCACCAGCGAGCCCTTCTGGCTCACGTGTTCGCCGAGCACCTGGCGCAGCGCCGCATGCAACAGATGCGTTGCCGAGTGGTTGCGCTTGGTCGCCTCGCGCACATCACCATCAACCACGGCCTTGATGCTGGCACCCTTGCTCAGACTGCCCTTAACCACCAGGCCATGATGCAGGTGCGCTGCACCGGCCTTGGTGGTGTCGCGCACATCAAAGCGCACGCCGGCACTTTCCAGATAACCGTTGTCGCCGATCTGACCGCCCGATTCCGCATAGAAAGGCGTTTGATCCAGCACCACTACGCCAGACTCGCCTTCCTGCAGCGTGTCGACCGACTGGCCATCGCGCAGCAGCGCGATGATTTGGCCGGAGCCGGAAGTGCCTTCATAACCCTGAAACCGCGTTTGCACGTCGATTTTCAACAGGCCGTTGTAATCCATGCCGAACTGACTGGCCGAACGAGCCCGATCACGCTGGGCGTCCATCGCGCGCTCGAAGCCCGCCTCATCAATACTCAAGTCGCGCTCACGGGCGATATCGGCGGTCAGATCCATCGGGAAGCCGTAGGTGTCGTACAGCTTGAACACCACTTCGCCGGGTATTTCCGTGCCCTTGAGGCTGGCCAGATCCTGCTCAAGGATTTTCAGCCCCTGCTCCAGCGTCTTGGCAAACTGCTCTTCCTCAGCCTTGAGCACGCGCTCGATATGCGCCTGCTGGTTCTTCAGCTCGGGAAAAGCCTCGCCCATCTCGGCTACCAGAGCAGAGACGATCTTGTGGAAGAACACGCCCTGAGCGCCCAGCTTGTTGCCGTGGCGGCAGGCGCGGCGAATAATACGGCGCAGCACGTAACCGCGCCCCTCATTGGACGGCAGCACGCCGTCGGCAATCAGGAAGCTGCACGAGCGAATATGGTCGGCCACGACCTTCAACGAAGCGGCATTATCCTGCTCACAGCCAATCGCCTTAGCAGAAGCCGCCAACAGGCTCTGGAACAGGTCGATCTCATAGTTCGCATGCACATGCTGCATGACCGCGCTGATCCGCTCCAGGCCCATGCCGGTATCCACGCTCGGTGCTGGCAACGGGTGCATCACGCCATCAGCAGTGCGGTTGAACTGCATGAACACGTTATTCCAGATCTCGATATAACGATCACCGTCCTCTTCCGGGCTGCCCGGTGGGCCGCCCCAGATATCGGCGCCGTGATCGTAGAAAATCTCGGTGCAGGGCCCGCAAGGGCCGGTATCACCCATAGCCCAGAAATTATCTGATGCGTAGGGCGCACCCTTGTTGTCACCGATGCGCACCATATGCGCCTCGGGCACACCCACTTCCTTGGTCCAGATATCGTAGGCTTCGTCGTCAGTGGCATAAACGGTGACCCAGAGCTTGTCCTTGGGCAGGTTCAGCCACTGCTCGGAGGTCAGGAACTCCCAGGCATAAAGGATCGCATCACGCTTGAAGTAATCACCAAAGCTGAAATTACCCAGCATCTCGAAGAAAGTATGGTGGCGTGCGGTATAGCCCACATTCTCCAGATCATTATGCTTGCCGCCGGCACGCACGCATTTCTGGCTGCTGGTTGCGCGGGTATAGGCACGCTTCTCCAAGCCCAGAAAGCAATCCTTGAACTGGTTCATGCCTGCGTTGGTAAACAGCAGGGTCGGGTCGTTCTCCGGAATCAGCGAACTGGAGGCAACACGCTGGTGCCCTTTCTGTTCGAAAAAGTGGAGGAAGGCTTCACGGATCTCTGCGCTTTTCATAGGTCCCTTACCAGAATCGGGTGTGCCTGCGCTAGATGGCGCAGGCGGAATCAGGGACGCATTATATAGGCATCAGCGCTGCACATGCATCATGCGCAAGGCTTAATCTCTCTATTGCCGCCATAGTCAGAGCGCCAGTTCGATAGCCTTGATGAATTCCGGATATTGCGGCGAAACCTTGCTGGGAAAGCTGCCGACAACCTTGCCATCCCGATCCAGCAGATACTTGTGGAAATTCCAGCCTGGAGCTTGGCCCGATTGCTCGGCAAGCTCACGATAGAATGGATGTGCTGCGTCGCCGGTAACGCGCTGGGGCTCGGTCATCGCGAAGGTCACGCCGTAGTTGACGTAACACACGTCCGCAATGGCTTCCTTGTCCTGCGCTTCCTGACGGAAATCATTCGAGGGTACGCCTATCACGTCAAGACCTTGATCCCGGTAACGCTGATAAACCGCCTCCAGGCCTTTGAACTGCGGGGTATAACCGCAGAAACTTGCGGTATTGACGACGATCAGTGGCTTGCCAGCGTAGCGCTCACACAAGTTGATGCTGTCCTTGGAGCGCAGCGCCTGCATGTCGTGCTTGAGGATATCGGCGCAATCGGCCAAAGCCAGCGGGCTGAGCATCAGGCACACAGGCACACAGGCACACACAGCAGCTTTAACGAACGAGCAATCGAGACTGACATGCTAATGCTCCAGAAGCATCGGTGACCGTCGAAGTATAGGGCAGCGACCGGGCCAGCGAAGCGAGCGGCTGTAACCCGGTATGTCAGATGCCGTAAGGATCTGGCAGATGCGCAGCATCCCGCCCGATCAGCGAGACCGCACGCACCAGAGTACCAGCACGCAGACCTAAGCGCTCCGCGGCCTGCGGCGCCACCACCAGCGTACCGGCGGCCACCCGTGCCGGGGTACTGATGATACGGCAGTCGGGCCGGCTACGGTTATGCACCAGATAAGGCTCCGCGTCATCGCCTGGAGTGCCGATAGACAGCAATAACAGCTGGCTCTCACGCACCGCACGAATCTGCGCCAACGGCGCTTCCAACGTAGCGCCGCCGTCGAAAATATCGATATAACCCTGATAGGTCATGCCCTCTTCCTTGAGCATTGCCAGACCCGGCTCGGAGTCGGGGTGTACCTGACCTATGGCGTCGCGCGCAGCCTGACTGAGAAAACACGCGTACAGCGGAAAGCGCGGCATCATCTCGGCGATAAAAGCCTTGTTGCCAATGCCAGTCAGATAGTCTGCCTGGGCAAAGTCCATCTTGAAAAAATGCTGTCCCAGGCTGTCCCAGAACGCCGAACGACCAACAGCGTCGGATAGGCCGCGCATTTCGACGATGACCTGATGGGAGAAATGCGCGGCATATTCGGCCATGAATAGAAAGCGCGCCTTGGAGATAAGTCTGCCCTTCTCGCTCTGCCGATGCTCGACAGGCAAGTACAGCGAGCACAATGCCGTGGCGGCGGTCAGGTCATTGACCAGAAACAGCGTCGGATGTTGCTGATAAACCCCCAGCTCACGGCTGGCGGTCACCGTCAACCCCATGCGGTAGCTGTACCAGGGCTCACGCATGCCTGCCGCAGCCAACATGCCGCTAGTGCCAATCACCTGGCCGTCCTGATCCTCAAGTACAAACAGATAGTCTGCATCCGCCTGCTCAACCTGACCCAGAAAGCTGCGCTCCACCGTCTGCAGGCGCCGCGCCAGGCGCTCTTCGCTGGCCGGCAAGGTGGTCAGGCCAGAGCCCGCATTAGCCGCCATCTGCATGAGTATCTGCAGGTCTTTCTGCCGCGCGCTGCGCACCAGCATGCTATACCCCCCTTACCAGGCGCAGGTGGTCGCCGCTGACCACTTGCAGCAAATCGGCGTCACGCGGTGACAGCACCAGCCGATCATCCCCAGCCCAGGCCAGATCCAGGCAGGCTGCGCGGAAATCGCCAATCTGTTGGTTGGCCACCAGCCAGTTGCCGGTCGGCACGCCAGGGTCGCCCAGCTCCACCTGCACCAACTGGCTATCGCGCGCGCTGTGCAGCTCGCTGGTACGGGCGTGAACCACAGGCCCGCCGTCGAATATGTCCACGTAGTTGTCGGTCTCGAAGCCTTCACGCATCAGCACATCAAAAATCGCCTGGGCGGTTGGATGCACCTGGCCTATCACTTCCTGCGCAGCATCGGAAAGCATCGGCACATAAATAGGATACCCCGGCATCAACTCGGCGAGAAAACTGCGTCCGCGGCTGCTGCCAATCTGCTCTGCCTCGCTGTAGCTGACGGCGAAGAAATGCCGCCCCAGCGCGTCCCAGAAAGGCGCATTGCCCTGCTCATCACTGACGCCGACAATCTCCACCGAGGTCGAATCGGCAAAACGTTGCGGGTGGTTGGCCATGAACAGCAGCCGCCCGCGCGCATTGAGCTCAATCCAAGGCGGTTGTTGAAAAGCCGCTTCCATATGAAAGCCGGCGAGCAGACTGTGCCCGGTCAGATCGTGGCAGAGTGACAGAACGTGAATGCGGTTGTGCAGCCCCAGTTCGCGCGAGGCGTGTACGAACATCTCGTTGCGAAAGGTGTAAAAGGGCTCACTGAAACCAGCCGAGGCGATAATGCTGCTGCAGCCAGCCAGCTTGCCGGTCTCGGTATCCTCCATGACGAAGAAATAGCGCTCCTCGCCACTGAAGCTGACTTCCTCAGCCATGGACGCTTCGGACATCTCCAGAATACTGGCCAACCGCGCCGGGTCAGCAGGCAACGCCGTGACGCCGACCGGACTGGCTGCCGCCAGGCGCTCAATTTCAGGCAGATCAGTGATTCTGCTCAGGCGTTGAACCAGCATCTACACGTTCTCCGGAGGGTTAACCGACCAATTTGGCCAGGGCTTTGCTCAAGCGTGCCAGGGCTTCCCGAATGTCTTCCTCGGGGATGATCAGGCTGGGAGCCAGACGGATGACATCCGGCCCGGCCTGCAACACCAGCAAACCCTCCTGCTGCGCGGCTTCCTGAATCTGCCGCGCCTGACCTTTCCAGGCTTCGGACAACACAGCGCCAAGCAGCAAACCACTGCCGCGCACACGAGAAAACACCGGGTAAATTTCGGCGATAGCCAGCAACCCCTCGACCAACAACTGGTGACGGTGCTCAACGCCCTCAAGCACTTCTGGCGTATTGACGATATCCAGCACCCGCTCCGCCACCGCACAACCCAGCGGGTTACCGCCGTAAGTGCTGCCGTGGGTACCGACGCCGAAATGGCTGGCCACCTTGTTGGTGGTCAGCATAGCCGCAATCGGAAAGCCGCCGCCAAGGCTCTTGGCGCTGGTCAGGATGTCGGGCTGCACGCCACTGTGCATATAGGCATACAGCTTGCCGGTGCGCCCCATACCGCTCTGCACCTCATCAAAGATCAGCAGCGCATCGTATTTGTCACAGAGTTCGCGCACGGCCTGCAGATAGCCCATCGCGGCAGGAATCACCCCGCCCTCCCCCTGAATCGGCTCGACCACTACCGCGCAAGTCCGCGCCGACATTTGTGCTTCCAGCGCCGCCAGATCGTTATAAGGGACATGACTGATGCCCTGCAACGCCGGGCCAAAACCCTGGGAATATTTCGGCTGACCGCCAACGCTGACGGTAAACAGGGTCCGCCCATGAAAGCTGTTGGTGCAGGCGATGATTTCGCTCTTGTCTGGGCCTGAAACCTCATGGGCCCAGCGCCGCGCCAGCTTGAATGCAGCTTCATTGGCTTCAGCACCTGAGTTGGCGAAAAACACCTTGTTGGCAAAGGTCGCATCGATCAGCTTGCTGGCCAGGCGCAACGCCGGTTCATTGGTCATGATATTGGACACGTGCCAGAGCTTGCCGGCCTGCTCGGTCAATGCCTCGATCATGCCTGGGTGGGCATGGCCAAGCGCGTTGACGGCAATGCCCCCGGCCAGATCAACGTATTCGCGGCCTTGCTGGTCCCACAGGCGGGAACCCAGGCCACGCACCGGGATCATGTCCACGGGGGCATAATTGGGCACCATGACCCGGTCGAAATCCGCCCGGCCGACCTGCATTGACTCTGACATTACCTGCTCTCCTGTGGTGGCGCTTCTAAGCGCCTGTATTAATAGTGCCTGTTACGTTAGTGCACCCAAACTCATATTTTCGCGGACGTATCCACCGCCTGCTGCGCGCGGCGCTGGTTGCGATCCTCCCGCGGCGTAATACCGAAGCAATTACGGTAGGCGCTGGAAAAATGCGGACCCGAGGAAAAACCACACGACAGCCCAATCTGGATAATCGACTTGCTGGTCTGCAGCAGCATTTGCCGCGCGCGGTTAAGCCGCAACTCCAGATAATACTGGGACGGAACGCTATTGAGATACTGCTTGAAAATACGCTCCAGCTGACGGCGGGAGACGCAGACGTGACGGGCGATTTCGTCCGTGGTCAGCGGCTCCTCGATATTCGATTCCATCAATATGACGGCCTGGGTCAGCTTGGGATGGGTGCTGCCCAATCGATTGCGCAGTGGCACCCGCTGCTTCTCGCTGCCATCACGTAGCCGTTCGACGATCAGATCCTCGGCTACCAGTGCGGCCAGATCCTGATCCTGCTCTTCTGCCAGCACGCTGAGAAACAGATCCAGAGTGGCCTGTCCACCGCTGCTGGTCAGCTTGCCGCGATCATTTTCAAACAGCTCGTTGCCGGCGATAACGCCGGGGAAGCGCTCGCGAAACTCATCAATCAGCCGCCAATGCACCGCGCAGCGGTGATCATCCAGCAACCCGGTCATTGCCAAAGGAAAAATGCCGCCCTCAAGGCCGCCCAGCTTCACTCCTTCCCGAGCCAGAATACGACACTGCTGGGCAAGCCCAGTGCTGATCAAATCCGGCAAAGCGCCCGGATCGGCCACCAGCCAGAGCCGGGCGTAACCGCGCAATTGCTGCGGCAGCATTCTGGCCGGCAGTTGCCACCCCTCGGGGCTGAGCAATGGCTGCTCATTCAAGGTAAAACAGTCGGCCTGATACAGCTCGGCTTCGGCCATCTTGTTGGCTGAGCGCAGCACCGACAGCGCAGGCATGACCGCACCGGGATGGGTACCCGGCCACAGCAAAAAGGCCATTCGCCGCAGCTCACCCGCCATGCACTGACCCGCATTCGCCCTGCCAACCGAACATGATCCGTTTCAGTCCCGATTTTGCAAAAACGCATTGTGCCACAAGCATCGGGGGCTGGCACCGGTGTCGGAAAACAAAAGCGCAGAGCAAATGGCGGGCAAAAAAAACGCACTGCTTTAGCAATGCGTTTTTTCATCAGCGCAAGCGATGCTTAACGGTAAGCTTCAAACAAGCCGGTGGCACCCATACCACCACCCACGCACATGGTCACGATGCCGTAACGCAGGTTGCGGCGTTGCAGTTCGCGAACCAGATGGCCCACCTGGCGTGAGCCGGTCATGCCGAACGGGTGGCCGATGGAAATCGAACCGCCATTGACGTTGTATTTCTCGTTATCGATACCCAGGTAGTCACGGGCATAGAGGCACTGCGAGGCAAAGGCTTCGTTCAGTTCCCACAGGTCGATATCAGCTACCGTCAGGCCACGCGCTTCCAGCAGTTTGGGCACCGAATACACCGGACCAATACCCATTTCGTCAGGCTGGCAGCCGGCTACGGTGAAGCCGCGGAAATACGCTTTTGGCTTCAGACCCAGCTCCAGGGCCTTTTCCAGACTCATGACCAGCGTCATGGAAGCGCCATCTGACAACTGCGATGCATTACCGGCAGTCACCGAGCCATCGTCGGCAAATACCGGCTTGAGGCTGGAGAGGCCTTCCAGTGTAGTATCAGGACGATTGCACTCATCCACATCTACCACGCCATCGACAATACTGATCTCGCCAGTCTGCTTGTCCTGCACCTGGTATTTGACCTTCATGGGGACAATTTCATCGCTGAACAGACCTTCGGCCTGGGCACGCGCGGTGCGCTGCTGACTTTGCAGCGAATAGGCATCCTGCATTTCGCGGGTGACGTTATAGCGGCGTGCTACCACTTCAGCGGTCTGGCCCATGGGGAAATAGATGCCGGGCAGTTGTTCCTGCAAAATCGGGTTGTAGAGGTTGTCGGTATTTCTGCTCTTGGCCGTCATGGTGATCGACTCGACACCACCTGCCACGATTGCATCGGAGCAGCCGGAAGCAATCTGGTTGGCGGCGATAGCGATGGACTGCAGACCGGATGAGCAGAACCGATTAAGCGTCATGCCGGCGGCGTGAATGCCCAGCCCGGAGAGCACGGCAACGTTACGGCCGATGTTGTAACCCTGCGCGCCTTCATTGGAACCAGCGCCGACAATACAGTCATCCACCAGCATGGGATCGATGCCGGTGCGCTCAAGCAGCGCGTTGACGCAGTGGGCAGCCATGTCATCGGGACGGGTGATGTTGAATTTACCGCGAAAGGACTTGGCCAGACCCGTACGGACGCTATCTACAATAACTACATCGCGCATCGTAATACCTCGGCATTGGGTTAAAGGATGGCCCCACCGTCAGGGTGAGGCTGTTCAAAGATCGCAGAGCTTAAGACTGACGCCCCGCGCGGTTAAGCATCATCGGCCTGAGTGATGATGGTCCATACCCCACCAACGCTTAAACCCCAACCAGTCAGATCTTGGCCTGCTCGATCCGCTTGGTAGCCAGCTTGATCATCTCGTCATAGATGACTTGCGGATCAGCCTGCTTGGCAGTCCAGGCCATGCGACCGCTTTCATGCGGCAGGATCATAAAGCGTTCTGCCCCGCTTTCCCGATAAATGATACCCGCCACATCGGCGGCACTGATCGGCGAGCTCTCCAGCAATTTCGCCACCTGCTGTTTGGCCGCCTGGTCCGGGCCGCGAAAGGAATCCAGAAGGTTGGTCTGAAAGAATGAAGGACAGACCACATGCAGCTTGATGCCCAGCGGCTGCAACTCGGCCAGCAGACTTTCTGACAGGGCCACCACGCCGGCCTTGGCCACGTTGTAGTTGCTCATGCCCGGCGACTGCATCAACGCCGCCATCGACGCGATATTGATAATTCGGCCACTGCGCTGACGCATGAGTATCGGCATGAAGGCTTTGCAACCCTTGACCACACCCATCAGGTTGATACTGATCTGCCATTCCCAATCCTCCAGCGACAGATCCCAGAAAAACCCGCCTGAGGAAACGCCGGCATTGTTGATCAGCACGTCGATGCCGTCCATGCGCTCTTCGCAAGTCTGCGCCAGGGCCGCCAGCTGACTGAAATCGCGGACATCGCAGCGCTGCGTAAAGCCATTGCCACCGGCCTGGTCGACCAATTCCAGAGTTTCCTTCAAACCTTCAGGATGCAGGTCGGCGAGTGCCAGCCGCGCTCCAGCCCGCGCATAACAAAGGGCCAATTCACGGCCCAAGCCGCTACCGGCCCCGGTAATCACCACTCGCTGTCCGCCGGAATGCATATTTGCCTGCATGATCACATCCTCTGCTGATCGCGGGCCACCGCACGCGATACATTTATTATTTTTGTATCAGAATTGCCGATAGACTCAGTCTAACCATTCGGCAGGCCTGGGGCAGGAGAATGTGACCATAATAAATTCTGCGAATAGGCTGGCGGCCTTCCTGCTTTGTTATCCTGACCGTGGTCGGCCAGCGGCGTAATTGGCCAGATATACCGATTCCCCCATAGCCTCAATCTGCCCTTCGATAAGCGCTTCGAAAGGTCTGAGCAAGGGCGCGAAGTCAGTGCCCGGCTCGATAAGCTGCAGCGCTTCGACCCCTGCTTCCAGGGTGGAAAGCGCCCCCGCTTTCGGCGCTTTGCGCAGCCGATAGCGGCTATGCAACCCAAGCGGTAAAGCCACCCTGGGCAGCCCTTGCAGAATCGGGTTCAAATACAGCAGTTTGCGTGCCTTGCGCCAGGTTCCGTCCAGCAGCACCAGGCGCCGGGGTCTGGTATCAGCCTCGGCAGCCTTGACCTGCGGCACATCCTCACCGGGAAACAAGAGTTCGGTTTGCCACTGCGGATCGGTCAGGGCGGCATGCCAGGGCGACGCGGGATCAATAGTTTCGGTGATCAACAGATGCGCGCTAGTCAAGCCTGCCACCAGCAGCCGCGCGGTATTCAATGCGTGCCGCTGCTCACTGGGGTGCTGGATGACCAATAGCTGAGTTCGGGCCGTAATGCGGGGTATGAGCGCACACAGGCAATGGGTTGCAGGGCGCAGGCAGTGTTCACAGCGGGAAGGTGCGCGGGGGTTCAAGGAGGTCAAGGCCGTCAGTAGCAGATTACTGCTGATGTTAGCGGCAAAACCGGGGCGTACACAAAAAAAGCGGATGACATGAAAGCCGTCCGCCAAAGGCCTTGCGAGCCATGCACTGCGCCAGGCCCTGGCCGGGAGCGCCAGGACCAAAGATCATTCAGTGGATTTGCTACTCCTGCGCGGTTTTTGGCTATCACGCCAGATAAACCAGACTACGCCGCCCAGAAAAGCGACCATCATCCCTACTGTAACCACACCGGCAATCACTACTTCATCGATAAACATGCGCTTTACTCCTCAGCCATCCATGACTGAAGAGTATCCCTACAATGAATACGGGTTATTGATGCGGATCAATAGTTGCTGTGATTGCCAGCCAGGCGCGACTCTCAGGACTTGCGCGGTTTCTTCTTTTTCTTCGCGGATTTCCCAGCCTTGGCTGGCGATTTCACCGGGATAGGAAAGGCTTTTTCGAAGGCCGAGCGCATTTCTTCCAGGCGCGCGTCGTGCACCACATGCAATCGCTCGCGTCGGCGCTGCTGGAAATCGATAATCGGGGTGTCGGTATCATCTGCCACTGGGATCGTCCGTCGGCTGCTTGTGACAAGGCTCAGCTTAGCACCGCCTCAGACTTGTATGTCAACCAGCAGGCCCTTGCTGGGAAGATCGGCCAGGTCCTGACGGCCCATCGCGGCTGCGGAAGGTTGCCGCCGCGCGCGATTGCGTCGGCGCTCGGGGTAACGCCCCGCATCCCGCTGGCGCCGCTCGCCCACCTCGGCCAGAGCCTCGTGCAGGGGCTCGCTCTCCACCGTCGGCTGTACCGTCCGTTTCGGCCTGATAACATCCTGCTGTGCCCCCACTACGGGAAGCCCGGGAATGAGCATGACTGCCTCTCTATGACCTGATTCCTGATTGCAGGCCTACCATGTAACCAACGCCAATGCGCATCAAGACACGCACGTCTGATTGACCTTTAGCGGGTCACCATCCTTTATATCGACCGCAACTGTTCATTCTTTATCCAAACGAATGTGACAAAAGTCCTATTTTTCGCAAAGACTTATAAAAGTGTGCAAATGGGTTCGCATATAGTCGGGCAGGTCCAGCATGTCAGCGGCGGTTTCTGCGCGGGGGTGGATCGGTTAATATGATCGCCTTTTTCGAATGGGCAGGAGAGTGGCATGACGGTTTATACCCCGGGGCAACGCTGGGTCAGTGACAGCGAATCGGAACTCGGATTAGGTACGCTGCTGTCACAGGACGACCGTTTGCTGGTCATGCTGTTTCCGGCCAGTGGTGAAACGCGTCATTACGCGCTGCGCAATGCGCCGCTGACCCGCGTGCGCTTCAGCCCCGGGGACAGCATCAGCCACCATGAAGGCTGGCTGCTGACGGTGTCGGATGTACGCGAGGAGAACGGCCTGCTGATCTACAGCGGTTTGCGTGACGACGGCAGCGCCGCGGAATTCCAGGAAACCATGCTGGATAACTTCATTCAGTTCCGGTTAGCCAGCGACCGTCTGTTCGCCAGCCAGATTGACCCCCTGCCCTGGTTCAGTCTGCGCTATGAAAGCCTTCGGCATTACTGCCGCATTCAGCAATCACCGCTGCTCGGCCTGGCCGGTGTGCGCACCCAGCCCATCGAGCATCAGCTGCATATCGCCAAGGACGTGGCCGACCGTATTGCACCCCGGGTCCTGCTGGCTGACGAAGTGGGCTTGGGCAAGACCATCGAAGCCGGCCTGGTCATCCATCGCCAACTGCAGATGGGCCGGGTTCGCCGGGTGTTGATCGTGGTACCGGAAAACCTCCAGCATCAATGGCTGGTAGAGATGCGCCGTCGCTTCAATTTGCGCTTTGCGCTGTTCAACCTGGACCGCTGCCAGGGCGCCGAGGACAACCCGTTCGAAGAAGAGCAATTGGCACTGGTATCGCTGGAGTTCCTGCTCGACAACCCCTTCGCCCGCCAGTGTCTCGAGGCCAGCGACTGGGACATGCTGGTGGTGGACGAAGCTCACCACCTGGTCTGGCACGAGGATAACCCCAGCGCGGAATACACACTAATCGAGGACCTGGCAACGCGCATTCCGAGCGTGTTGCTACTGACAGCGACTCCGGAGCAACTGGGTCAGGCCAGCCATTTCGCCCGGCTGCGCCTGCTTGATCCTGATCGCTTTCATGATTTGCAGGCCTTCCGTGACGAAACCGCCAGCTACCGCCCGGTGGCCGAAGCCGTGCAGTCACTGCTTGATGATGCGCCCTTGAACAGCAACGAGCGCCAGGCCATAAGCCAATGGCTCGGCGGTAGTGCCGACCCGTTACTCGAACAACTGGAGTTGTCAGGGGAAAGCGCCACGCAAGCACGTGACAGTCTGGTTCGCCAGTTGCTGGACCGGCATGGGACCGGCCGGGTGCTGTACCGCAATACCCGCGCAGCTATCGCCGGCTTCCCCGAGCGCGACCTGCATCAATATGCGCTGCCCTGCCCCGACGTGTACCAGGACCTGGAAGGACGCAGCGCTCTTTATCCTGAAGTCAGCTTTCAGGATCAGTTGGAAAGCGCCGAATCACCCTGGTGGCTTGAAGATCCGCGGGTCGAGTGGTTGATCGACACGCTGAAGATGCTCAAGCGCAGCAAGGTACTGGTGATCTGCGCCCATGCTGAAACGGCAATGGACCTGGAGGGCGCATTGCGCGTCATGAGCGGCATTCCGGCTACCGTCTTTCACCAGGGCATGAGCATTATCGAGCGTGACCGCGCCGCCGCTTTCTTTGCCGAGGAAGAATTTGGCGCCCAGGTAATGATCTGTTCGGAGATCGGCAGTGAGGGTCGCAACTTCCAGTTTGCCCATCACCTGATCATGTTCGACCTACCCACCCATCCGGATCTGCTGGAACAGCGGATCGGCCGCCTGGACCGGATCGGGCAGCAGCAACGCATTCAGATTCATGTGCCCTATATCGAAGATACCGCACAGCAGTACCTGTTCGATTGGTACCACCAGGCATTGAACGCTTTTGAAGCCACCTGCCCCACCGGCAACGCGATTCAGCACCAGTACGGCACCGAACTGCTGCAGCAACTGGATCACCCCGAGGCTAGCCAGTGGTTACCGTTACTTGAGAAAGCCCGCGCCAGCCGGCTGGCACTGGAGCAGGAGATGCACAACGGCCGTGATCGGCTGCTGGAGATCCACTCCCGTGGACACGGCGATGCACGGCAGATGATGACCCGGATTGAGCGCCAGGATAACGATCCGCAACTGGCTATCTATATGGAGCGTCTGTTTGATGTATTTGGTGTGGACAGCGATGACCATTCCGACAATGCCCTGGTGCTGCGCCCCGGTGAGCGCATGCTGGATGCGGGCTTTCCGCTCGGCGACGACGAGGGCGTAACCATCACCTATGACCGCGACACCGCCCTGTCCCGCGAGGATATGCAGTTCATCACCTGGGAACACCCGATGCTGCAAGGCGGGATGGATCTGGTGCTGTCCGGCAGCATGGGTAACAGCGCAGTGGCCGTGCTCAAGAACAAGGGTCTGAAACCCGGCACCCTGCTGCTCGAATGCCTGTTTGTCAGCGAGGCCATCGCGCCAAGAGCGTTGCAATTGCAGCGTTATCTGCCGCCCACGCCGGTCCGCTGCCTGCTGGATGTCAACGGCAACGACCTGGCCGCCAAGGTCAGCTTTGACACACTGGACGGGCAACTGGATAGCGTACCCAAGCATCTGGCCAGCAAGATTGCCAAAAGTCAGCGCGATGTGGTGCAGGCCATGCTCAATCAGGCCGAAGTGGTCGCCGACGTGCAGCACCGGCGGTTGGTAGAACAGGCCAGCCAGCGCTTCACCCTGGATCTGGATGAGGAAATCGAGCGACTCAACGCGTTGAGGGCAGTCAACCCGCTGGTACGCACCGAGGAGATCGACACCCTTGCGCGGCACAAGACCGAAGGCTTGGCGCAATTGGGCCATGCCAAGGTCAGGTTGGATGCTATCCGTATGCTGGTGGTCGGCTGACCGATTGGTAGCGGATCAGAGCGGGCAGAGTAATCCGAGAAAACGCTGCAACTCTTCGCTCTTGGCCATCGCATCGCGGTGGCCCAGGGCAATCAGCTCCTGACAATAAGCTGCTTCGAAGAGCAGGTAGCTGACCACACTACCGCCGGATGCCCGAGTCGCGCCGCTGCCACGCAAAAAGGTACGTATTGGCGTCGGCAGGCTGTGCCGATGGCGGGCGGCGATGAGGTCCAGCGGCTCGCTGGGCGAGATAATCAGCACCTCCACCTGCTGCACGCCCTTGCCATGCTCCCTTGCGCCCCGCGGCAGGTAGCCGGCCAGGCGATTCATCCGCTCCAGCAACTCCAGATCGGTTTCCAGATTATCGACAAAGGTGCTATTGAGCAGGTGCCCGCCTATCTGCGCCAAAGTCGGCGGAAAGGCGCTGCGCACCCGCGGCCCGCGCCGGCCAGCGGCCGGATCATTGGCCAGATTATCCGAGACCCCCACCACCAGCACGCGATCAGCCCCCAGATGCAACGCCGGACTGATAGGTGCCCGCTGGCGTACCGCGCCGTCGCCAAACCACTCGCGGTTGAGCTGCACAGGCGCAAACAGCAAGGGTATCGCGGAAGAGGCCATCAGATGATCGAGCCCCAGCGGAGTTTGTACACCGACACGGCGGTGCCTGTTCCAGGGCATAATGCGCTCATGGCCCTGATAGAAGCACACCGACTCCGCTGACTGATAGCCAAAGGCGCTAACCGATACCGCACGCAACTGGCCGCTAAGCAGCGACTCCTCGATCTTGCCAAAATGCAGACTCTTGCCCAACAGATGCCGCAGCGGCCGGTTATCCAGCAGCGAACTGGGTTGCTTGCTACCAACCCCCATCAGATTGGCGCCTGTCCAGCGCAGCGCCTGAGCCAGTACCCCAGGCCAGTCGGTCCGATAGACCTGATGGCAGCGGAAGTTGGACCACACCGCCTGCATGCGCTGCACGGCATAGTTGAAGTCGGTCGCATTGGTCGCCAGGGCCAGCGCATTGATTGCGCCAGCCGAGGTACCGCAAATCACTGGAAAGGGGTTGAGACTGTTATCGGGCAAAAGCTCGTTGATCGCTTGCAACACACCCACCTGATAAGCCGCACGCGCACCACCGCCGGACAACACCAAACCGGTGGTGCCCGGCGCGCAGGCCTGACGATGCGGGCTCTGGTCCGTCACCGACGGTCCCGGCGGCGCTTGCTCTTTTTCGCATAAGGACGCTCTTCGCCCTCAGGGCGGGTCTTGAAGCGCCGATGCACCCACATATATTGCTCCGGCTGCGCCAGAATGGCCTGCTCGACCCATTGGTTGATACGTAACGCGTCCGCCACCTCATCGGGGCCAGGAAAGTCCGCCAGCGGAGGATGGACTGTCAGCTTGTAACCATGAGCGCCCGGCAAACGGGTCTGGGTAAAGGGAATCACCCGCGCCTTGCCCAGGCGCGCGAACGTACTGGTGGCCGTGACGGTGGCGGCCTGCACGCCAAACAGCGGCACAAAGACGCTCGCCTTGCGCCCATAATCCTGATCGGGTGCGTACCAGATTGCTCGTCCGGCGCGCAGGGACTTGAACATCGCCCGCACATCTTCACGCTCGATCGCAACGGCATCGGCGTTATGCCTTTCACGCCCGTGGCGTTGCACAAAGTCAAAAGCCGCATTGCGATGCTCGCGGTACATGCCGTCAATGGTCGCTTGCTGGCCGAGCAGCGCAGCGCCCAGTTCCAGGGTGGTGAAATGCAGCGACATCAACACCGCGCCCTGCCCTTGCGCTCTGGCTTGTTCAAGGTGCTCCAGCCCCTCGATCCGCGCCAGTTTCGCCAATCGCGCCTTGGGCCACCACCAGGCCATGGCCATTTCAAACAGGGCGATGCCATTGGAGGCGAAATTGGCCTTGAGCACTTCCTGCCGGCGGGCTTCAGTCCAGTCTGGAAAGCACAGCTCCAGATTCACCTGGGCAATCATCCTGCGCTCCGGCATCGCCCAGTACATCCCCCAGCCCAGAGCCCGGCCCAGCCACAACAGAACCCGGTAAGGAAGACGCACCAGCAACCACAGACAACCCAGACCCAGCCACAGCGGCCAATAGCGCGGATGCGTCAGGCTGGAAGAAAAAACCGAACTGCTCATAAGGAACTGCCCATAAGAGAAACGTCACCAATTAAAAAGGCATTCTACCCAAGCAGCGCACTGCTTGCGATCAGCGCGGCCAATCTATATAAGTGTGCGCACTAACTGTGCTCTGTGGACCTGACATGACTGTTGATACAAACCTCGACCTGCTCGAACAAGATCCGGTATTCAATCTCAAGGGCGGTATGCTGACCGTCACCGTGATTGAAGTGGTGCGCCTGGATACCGGGCGCTTCGCCAAGCAACTGGCGGAAAAGAAAGAGCAAGCGCCGAATTTCTTCAGCGACACCCCTGTGGTGATCAGCCTGGAAAAACTCGACGCCCATATGAACCTGAGCACCCTGGCGGGCTTGCTGCAGATCTGCAAGAACCACGGGCTGTTGCCCGTCGCCCTGCGTGGCTCCGAGAACTTCCGCCCCTTGGCGCAACAGAGCGGCCTGGTACTGATGCCGCCCGGCCGTGGTCGTGAAAAGCCGGTGGAAGTGGCTGCACCAGAGCCCCAGGCAGCGCCCGACCCTGTCGCAGAGGCCGTGCAGAGCGGTTCAGCGCAGAACAAGATCATTACCCAGCCGATCCGCTCCGGCCAACAGGTCTACGCCCCAGGCGGCGACCTGGTAGTGCTGGCGCCGGTCAGTGCCGGGTCGGAATTGCTCGCCGATGGCAATATCCACGTTTACGGGCCCCTGCGCGGCCGCGCGCTCGCCGGCGTCAGGGGCAATACCGAGGCGCGGATCTTCTGCCACTCACTGGAGGCCGAGCTGGTGTCGATCGCCGGCCATTACAAAACGGCCGAGGATCTACGCAAGAGTCATTGGAAGCTGGCGGCGCACATCAGCCTGGACGGTGACAGCTTGAAGATAGCGGCCCTATGACTGATACTGTGCAACCATTACGGGGTCCCCCGCCAGCTGTAGCCTGAGCCGATTTTCAGGCAGAAGCGAAACCTCTTTGCCGTGCTGTTGTCAGGTCTTTGACACTATCTTTGACACTACAGGCAACAACAGCATTTGCACCCCCATTTAACTACCGGACAGGAAGGTCATTTTGGCTAAAGTTATTGTCGTCACCTCAGGTAAAGGCGGCGTGGGCAAAACCACTACCAGCGCTGCCATTGGTACCGGACTGGCTCTGCGCGGATTCAAGACTGTCATCGTCGACTTCGATGTTGGCCTGCGTAATCTGGATTTGATCATGGGCTGTGAACGCCGCGTGGTTTATGACTTCGTTAACCTGATCAACGGTGATTCGAACCTGAATCAGACCCTGATCAAGGACAAGCGCTGTGACAAGCTGTTTATCCTGCCCGCCTCGCAAACGCGCGATAAAGATGCGCTGACCGAAGAAGGTGTGGAGCGCGTTCTGAACGAGTTGAAGGAAACCTTCGATTTTATCGTTTGCGACTCACCGGCCGGCATTGAAAAAGGCGCGCATCTGGCCATGTATTTTGCCGATGAAGCCGTTGTCGTGACCAATCCCGAAGTCTCCTCTGTACGTGACTCGGACCGCATGCTCGGCCTGCTGGCCAGCAAGTCGCATATGGCCGAGAAAGGCGAGAAGATCAAGGAACACCTGCTGCTTACGCGTTACAACCCAGAGCGTGTGGAAAACGGTGAAATGCTCTCGGTCAGCGATGTGGAAGATATTCTCTCCATTCCGCTGCTGGGTGTGATCCCTGAATCCCAGGCGGTACTGAAGGCGTCCAACCAGGGCGTACCGGTCATCATGGACGAAGCCAGCGATGCAGGTCAGGCCTACGGTGACGCGGTTGACCGCCTGCTGGGCCAGGAAAAGCCGCACCGGTTTCTTGAGGCACAAAAGAAAGGCCTGTTGCAGCGCCTGTTCGGAGGTCGCTAATGAGTCTTTTTGACTACTTCCGTGACCGCAAGAAAACAACCTCCACCGCCTCTGTAGCCAAAGAGCGTCTGCAGATCATCGTCGCCCATGAGCGTGGCCAGCGTTCGCAGCCCGATTACCTGCCGCAGTTGCAGCAGGAAATTATCGACGTGATCAGCAAGTACGTGAAAATCGACCGCGATCAGGTTCATGTTGCCCTGGACAACCAGGATGACTGCTCGATCCTGGAGCTCAATATCACCCTTCCTGAGCGTCCCTGAGCCGGGATTCCCAGTAATGCAGCGGCACCCTGCGGGGTGTCGTGACGACCCAGCTGTGGTGAGTCCATGCCCCTGACCCATATCCGCATCCTGCATGAGGATCCGGCCTTCCTGATCGTGTGCAAACCGTCCATGCTGCTATCGGTACCTGGCCGTGCCGACGATAACAAGGACTGTCTGATCACCCGCTTGCAGGAAAACGGCTACCCCGAAGCCCGCATAGTTCATCGTCTGGACTGGGAAACCTCCGGGTTACTGGTGCTGGGGCGCAATCCCGACAGCCACCGCGAGCTGTCACGGCAGTTCCATGACCGGGAAACGCAAAAGGCCTATATTGCCCTGTGCTGGGGCCAGCCAGACGCAGACTCGGGCCATATTGACCTGCCACTGCGCTATGATCCGCCCAACAAGCCCAGGCATATAGTCGATCACGAGCTGGGCAAGCATGCGCAGACCTTCTGGCGCGTTCTGCAGCGCCATAGTGATCACTGTCGGGTGGAGTTGACGCCGATCACCGGGCGCTCGCACCAGTTGCGCGTGCATATGCTGTCGATTGGTCATCCTTTGCTCGGCGACCAGTTATATGCCCATGATCAAGCGTTGGCCGCCTGCCCCAGGCTGGCTTTGCACGCCGCGCAATTGGGTATTCATCATCCGGTGACCGGGGAACACATGCTTTTCGACAGCCCTGCCCCCTTCTGACCTGCGACATACGCGAGGACATTGTATGACTCACACTGCGAGCAACCAGGCGCTGGCCGATTTTATCCAGGCCTCCCCAACGCCCTTTCATGCCACGCAGCAATTGGTGCAGCGCCTCAGCGCCGCTGGCTATCAACACCTTGATGAACGCGCCGACTGGACGCTGGAAGACGGCGGCCGCTATCTGGTGACCCGCAACGACTCATCGCTGATCGCCTTCAGCCTGGGGCGTGCTGCCGAGTTGCACAAGGGCTTGCGCCTGGTCGGCGCGCATACCGACAGCCCATGCCTGAAGGTTAAACCCCAACCGGAAATGCAACAGCAGGGGTTGTGGCAGCTAGGTGTGGAGGTATATGGAGGAGCGCTGCTTGCACCCTGGTTTGATCGCGATCTATCTCTGGCCGGCCGTGTCACCTTCCGCGCTGCAGAAGGCTTGCTGAGCAGTCGGCTGATCGATTTCAAGCGCGCCATTGCGACCATTCCCAGCCTGGCGATTCATCTCAACCGCGGCGTTAACGAAGGTCTGGCGATCAATGCCCAGACCGACCTGCCGCCGGTGCTTGCTCATTGTCATGAACCGGGCATGCAATTGCGCGAACTGCTCAAGCAGCAGTTGCTGGAGCAGCATCCGGATTGCGCCGTTGATCAGGTCCTGGACTACGAGTTGAGCTTCTATGACACCCAGCCGCCAGCCACTCTGGGGCTAAATGGCGAATTCTTCAGCTCCGCGCGACTGGATAACCTGCTGTCCTGCCATGCCGGGCTGAGTGCGCTGCTGGAGAGTGATGGAGAGCAGGCCTGCCTGCTGGTCTGCACCGACCACGAGGAAATAGGCTCGAGCTCCGCCTGTGGCGCTGACGGCCCCTTCCTTGAAGATGTGCTGGCACGGCTCTTACCCGACAATGCCGAGCGAGTGCGGGCTCTACAGCACTCTGTTCTGGTATCTGCCGACAATGCCCATGCAGTGCACCCCAACTTTGCCGACCGGCATGACGAGCGCCACGGCCCCAAACTGAATGCCGGGCCGGTGATCAAGGTCAACAGCAACCAGCGTTACGCTACCAGCAGCGAGACGGCCGCACTGTTCCGCCACCTGTGTCAGGTGGCGGGTGTTCCCGTGCAGAGTTTTGTAGTGCGCAGCGACATGGGTTGTGGCAGCACCATCGGCCCCATTACAGCCAGCCGACTAGGCGTTAAAACCGTGGATATCGGCGTGCCAACCTTTGCCATGCACTCGATCAGGGAGCTCGCGGGCAGCCAGGACGCCGCCTATCTGATCACCGTACTGACACACTTCTATAATAGTCAGCAGTTGATCTGACCTAGCGCCAGCAGGCGTAAAAAAGGCCAGCGGCACGTCAAAAATCGGCTGCTGGCCTTCCTATCCTTGCTACTTACGCGGTCACTCCTTGACCAGAATCACCTTGCCAACAATCTTGTCTGCTGCCAATTCGGCAAAGGCCGCATCAGCCTGCTCGAAGCTGAAGGTCTTGGCCACCATGGGTTTCAACTCACCCTTGGCGAACAACGGCCAGAGCCGCTCTTCCATCCGCGCCAGCAACTCGGCCTTGTAGTCGGGGCTACGGGTGCGCAAGGTAGACCCGGTCAGTTGAATACGTTTGGCCAGCAGCTTGCCCAGATCCAGCTTGGCATCTCGACCACCCATCAGCCCAATCACCACCCAACGGCCGTCCAGCGCCAACAGATCCAGATGGTGCTCGGCGTAAGTACCACCCACCGGATCCAGTACCACATTGAACGGGCCTTCAGGCTGCAACGCCATGATGCCGTTCTGACGCAGCGCGCCGCCGGTTGCGCCCAGCGCCTTACAGGCTTGCAATTTGTCTTCACTGCTCAAGGTGACCCAGCAAGGGTTACCCAGCGCCTTGCATATCTGAATAGCAGCGGTTCCCACGCCACTGGCGCCCGCGTGGATCAATACCTTATCACCAGGCTGCAATGCGCCCAGCTCGACGATATTCAGCCACGCAGTGGTAAATACCTCAGGTAGCGCCGCCGCTTCAGCCCAGCTCAAGCCAGCCGGCACCGGCAACAGATGGCGTCCATCTACTACCACCTCCTCGGCCATACCGCCACCTGCCAGCAGGCCGCATACCCGGTCACCTACAACCCAGCGGCTGTCGCCCTTGACCTCAGTGACCGTACCGGCGCATTCCAGACCCAGCACCGGCGTTACACCAGCGGGTGGCGGATACATGCCGGCCCTTTGCAACAAATCAGCACGATTCAGTCCAGCGGCTGCAACGGCCACTCGTACCTGACCTTCCTGCAGCTCTACTGCGGGCTGTTCGCGCCATTCCAGGGAGCCCCCCTCGGCTTGCAATCCTCTCACGGTGCCTCCATAGTGAAATATGAGTTAATCAAAACGGGAACTCAGGCTCCCGTATTGCGCCTAAACTGGCAAGCATGAATTCCATCTAATTCCGGATACTCAATTTTGATGAAACGCTTCAACAGTCTGCGTACTACTTGCTTCGTCGCGCTCTTCGCTTTTGGCACTACTGCCATCGCAGAAGATCAGCCGGCCACCCTTGACCTGGATAGCATTCAGCCAACGCGCGATCAGATGGTAGCCAGCCTGAATACGGTGGAACTGCTGCGGCGTCATCATTACAACCGTATTCGCCTGGATGATGCTTTGTCGAGCGACATTTTCGACGGTTATATGCGTCAATTGGATCCGCAGCGCAGCCTGTTTACCGCGGAGGACATCAAGGCCTTTGAGCAGTACCGCTACCGCCTTGACGACCTGTTGCTGGCTGGCGATCTGAGCGTCGGGTTTGCAATGCACAAGCGCCAGATCGAGCGTTTGAGCCAACGCCTGGATTTTGCCGGCAGCTTGCTGGAGGAAGACCTGGAAACGCTGGATTTCAGCTCTGACCAGAAGATCCTCGCTGACCGCAAAGAAGCCGCATGGGTAATGACCGATATCGATCTGCTGCAGCTTTGGCGCAACCAGATCAAGGATGAGGTATTACGCCTGAAACTGGCCGGGCGCGACATGGACGGCATCAAGGAACTGCTGAGCAAGCGCTACAAGGGCCAGCAGCTGCGCCTAAACCAGACGCGTAGCGAGGACGTGTTCCAGAACTACATCAACGCCTTTGCCCAGGTTTATGATCCGCACACCCAATATATGTCGCCAGAAAACGCGGAAAACTTCGATATCAACATGAGCCTGTCGCTCGAAGGCATTGGCGCGGTGCTGCAAAGCGATGACGAGTTTACCAAGATCGTGCGCCTGGTACCCGCAGGCCCCGCGGCCAAAAGCCAGAAACTCGCGCCCGCTGACCGGATCATCGCGGTCGGCCAGGAAGAGAAGGACATGATCGACGTCGTGGGCTGGAGACTTGACGAAGTGGTCAAGTTGATCCGCGGCCCCAAGGGCTCCAACGTGCGGCTTGAAGTGATCCCCGCCAGCAACCCACCCACCGACCTCACCAGCCGTGAAGTGGTACTGGTCCGCGAAGCGGTCAAACTGGAAGATCAGGCAGCAGCATCATCTATCCTCAGGTTTGGCAGTGGCGAGAACGAGCAACGCATTGGCGTTATTGAAGTGCCGGGCTTCTATATCGACTTCAAGGCACAACGCAATGGTGATCCGAACTATCGCAGCACCACCCGTGACGTGCGTCGCCTGCTGGAAGAAATGGAAGCTGAAAACGTCGATGGTCTGGTATTTGACCTGCGCAACAATGGCGGTGGCTCACTCCAGGAAGCGACTGAACTGACCGGACTCTTTATTGATCAAGGCCCGACCGTTCAAGTGCGTGATACTCAAGGCCAGATCCAGGTGCTTGACGACACTGACGCGGGTATCTCCTACAGTGGCCCCATGGCCGTTCTGGTCAACCGCTTATCTGCCTCCGCATCGGAAATTTTCGCCGGCGCGATGCAGGATTACGGCCGCGCGCTGGTGGTGGGCGAACCCACCTTCGGCAAGGGCACCGTGCAGTCCATCCAGCCGCTGAACCATGGCGAGCTGAAGCTGACTCTGGCCAAGTTCTACCGTGTCTCTGGGCAGAGCACGCAGAACCGCGGCGTCGTGCCAGACATTACCTATCCGTCACTGCTCGACACCACTGAAATTGGTGAAAGCTATCTGCCCCGCGCATTGCCCTGGGACACCATCCCCCCGGCCGACTATGCCATTGATCGACAGCTATCTCCGCTGCTTCCGCAACTCAGCGAGCGCCATCAGGAACGTGCCGCCAATGATCCTGACTTCACCTACACGTTGGCACGTGTGGAACTTGATCGCGGCATGAAGGAGCGTGAATACCTGCCGTTGAATGAAACCATGCGCCGCGAGCAACAGGATGCCTTTGATGCGACTTTGCTGGAGCTGGAAAACCAGCGTCGTAAGGCGCGGGGCGAGGAGCCGCTGGCTGAGCTGGAAGAAACCGATCCGCTGCTCGAACTCAGCCCCATAGCCGATGAGGAAAAAGACGCCGAGGATGATCCTTTCCTGAGCGAAACCGGTCAGATCCTGATCGACCTCTTGGAACTTCAGCAGCAGGTCGCCAAGGCCAGCTAAACCCCCAAGGGCAAACCCGTGACCAGAAGGTTGCGGGTTTGCCTGATCTACTTCACTGCCTACCCTTCCCTTTTACCCCTACAACTCCCCTCCATTACAGTCCGAACAATGACTTGAGCAATCAGGTGATGGCCATTTGACGCCCCGTTGACCTTCCAAGCCGATATTGATATCGCTCAAACGGCCTTCAGCAGGCATGCCTTCGTGGGAAAAACAGTTACCCACAGCATCTGTGGATAAGTCTGTGTACAAGGTAGGGGGAAGAGGCCAGAAGCCTTGGTAGATGCGGAGCCGGTTAAACTGAATGTTTTTTAACCAAATAAAAAACACTTTAAAAACATGGAGTTAAGAAGAGGGCAAGGCGGGCTAAATAAATCCTAATCAAGGATTGAGTGTTACCGGAGAATGTGCATAACAGTAACACTCCAAGGCTGAAACGCTCTGGTTCCAGCCTCGGAAAGTGTTACTCGACGGGTTGTTACTCGTCGCCTTGAATACCCAACAGCTCCATCTCGAATACCAGTATGGAGTTAGGTGGGATCACCGGGCTCGGGCTACGTGCGCCGTAGGCCAGCTCGCTTGGGATAGTGACTTTCCACTTGTCGCCAACGCTCATTAGCTGCAGGGTCTCAACCCAGCCTGGAATCACACCATTGACCGGCAGCTCAACGGGCTCGCCACGGCTGACGGAACTGTCAAACACCGTACCGTCCAGCAATTTGCCCTCGTAGTGCACCAGAACCACATCATCTTCGGCGGGCTGCTCGCTGCCTTCGCCTTCAGTAATCACTTCGTACTGCAGGCCAGACGCTGTGGTAGTAACGCCTTCACGCGCGGCGTTGTCTGCCAGGTAGTCTTCGTTGACCTTGAGCGCTTCCGCCGCCAGATCAGTACTGCGTTCCTCCGCGCGGGTCTGCAGCTCGGTGAATGCTGCAGTCAGCTCTTCTTCACTCAGACGCGGATCGCTACCCGCCAGCGCATCCTTCATGCCCTGAGCCAGTGCTTCGGGATCTATATCATCAAGACCATCGTTGAGCAGACTTTCACCCATATTCAGGCCGATACCGTAGGAGGCCTGCTGGATGGAACTCGTCAGGTCCGGCTCTTTCTCGCCACAGCCCGCCAGGGCGAGAATACTGAATGCAACGCTGGCTGCCAGTAAATTACGCTTCATGCTTACCTCAATCGATGGGCCCGGTTCGGGCGAAATAAAACCCCGAGCTTAGCAGGGGTTCTGGCGGCAGGCTACCAGCACCAATGCAAACTCCCCCGCAATTACCAACGTTGCCCTTAAACGCCCCGCCATCACATGGAAAATCATTGCACTTAATGCCCCACCTTCTCTCCAACGCTTTAGACATGGCACCCGGAGTAGCGGTGCTGGCTCAACCCGAACAGGAGAACGTGATGAGAGACACTGTGACCGACTCAGACATATCGCCCGCCCAAACCCTGGCGGATAACCTCGAGATGGTTGCTCTCCCGGTATTTCAGGAGGCTTGTCGCTATGCCGTTAGTCAAAGCCTTGAAGCTCAGGTGCACTTCGACAGGGTTGATGCTCTCGTCACTCAATTAAGCCTGACGGTATCCCGTACCGAGGACCATACGGCCAGTACCTATCGGATAACCACCCAGGAACATAATCAATGCGTGATTCATGAGCACTACTATGCGCCCGATCAATCGACCAGCCGGGAAGAGACCGATCCCAGCGCGTTGAATGACATGATCATGGACAGCCGGATGGAAGCCTTTTTCAGCAGAGCTTTCGGTTTGCTTCTGCCCTACCTCAAGGAACGCCATCCGCCGGGATTCTAGCCACGCCCATTTCAAGAGCAAATACAGCCTGGCCCATTGAATAGAGGGGGTTGTAATTCCACTGACAAAAACCACGCCAGCCCGCGCCATACCGCCGTCTCCCGCCAAAAGTTCAACCTATTTATTTGCCTCTGCGGTTAAAAATTAACCGCAACTTTTGAATTACTGCCGAGTCATTTTTATACGGGCAGTGTTTCAACCTGTTACGCGTCCCCACACCGATCTAGTAACACCACGTATGACGACTATTGATCAATCTTGCAGCGTATTGCGCTGCTCGGAGGATGGCAGCATGGGCAAGGCTTTGACCGCATCAACTCTCGACAGCACTTCTTTGGATAGCGCTTATGACTCTGGGATCAAGGGGCCTGCTGCGCCAGCCGCATTTCAGCTTCCCAAGGACATACTGCCCATCCATAGAAAGAAAGTGTTGTTCGTCACCTCTGAACTGGCTGACCTGGTAAAGGTCGGCGGCCTGGGTGATGTGTCGGCAGCTCTGCCCAGAGCCCTGTCGCGTTATCACTGGGTCAGAGTCATGGTGCCCGGCTATCCGCAGGTGATGAACAGCGGCCATGCGATCCAGGTCATAGCATCGCTGCCAGGGTATGCTGCACTTCCGCCCTGCCAGATCGGTCGCATGACGCTGGCGGACGGTCTGACGCTGTATGTGGTGATCTGCCCAGAGCTCTATGAGCGCCCAGGCACCCCCTATGGTGATGCCAACAGCCAGGATTGGCCGGACAATCATATCCGCTTCGCTCGCTTTGGCCTGGCTGCCGCCGCTCTGGCCTCTGGTGAAGTCTGTCCGAGCTGGCAGCCAGATCTGGTCCACGCCCATGACTGGCCTGCCGCCCTGGCACCGGCCTATATGGCCTGGCAGGGCCAGCAACCACCCTCGGTTTTCACCGTTCACAACCTGGCCTATCAGGGGCTGTTTGATCTGCGCTGCGCTACCGAGCTGGGCCTGCCTGACGATGCCCTGTCCCCTGAGGGACTGGAGTTCTACGGAAAACTGTCCTTCCTCAAGGCCGGCATCAACTATGCCTCGCATATCACCACGGTTAGCCAGACCTACGCTCAGGAGATTACCCAGCCGGCATTGGGTTGCGGGCTGGATGGGCTGCTGAGCCTCAAGGCCAGCGAACAGAAGCTCAGCGGCTTCGTCAATGGCATAGATGAGTGCTGGAACCCGATAACCGACTCCTATCTGGTGGAAAATTTCGCTGCTGGTGAATGGGACAGGAGAACGGCCAATACCCGCTACGTGGAGACGCTGTTTGATCTGCCTGCATCGGAAGGGCCACTGTTTGCCGTGGTATGCCGGCTGGTGGAGCAAAAAGGTCTGGACCTTCTGCCTGATGTGATCGAGCAAATCATTGCCGCTGGCGGCAGGCTGGCGGTACTCGGTCAGGGGCAACCCGAACTGGAGGAGATGATCAGCCAGTTGGCTCAGCGTTACCCGCTGCATGTGGCTTTCCGCCGCGGCTTCAATGAAGCTGACGCAAGGCGGATGTTTGCCGGCAGCGACTTCCTGCTGATGCCCTCGCGCTACGAACCCTGCGGGCTCAGCCAGAGCTACGCACAATGCTTTGGCTCATTGCCGATTGGGCATCGCACGGGCGGATTGGCCGATACCATTGAAGATGATCAAACCGGTTTTCTGTTCGACCAGATGACCCCAACCAGCTTCGCTGGTGCGATAGAACGCGCTATGAACACCTATCTATTGCCGGACCTGCTGGACGCCATGCGCCGCAAGGCTATGCAGGCGCCGCGCTATTGGCAGCAGACCGCCAAGCCCTACGCCGAGCTCTATCACCATCTGGCAGAGAGCTCGCTGGCCAGCAGTCTGACGCTGCCTGGCCGCAGCAAGCGAGCCTGGGCGCTGTGAGGCACGGTCACGGTGCCCGCCTGCAGCCCGATGGGAGCGCACGTTTTTCGCTCTGGGCGCCAGACGCGCAACAGGTCGAGCTGACCCGCGATGGCCAGCCCAATCTGCCCATGCAGGCAGAATCCGACGGCTGGTTTACCGCACATGTCAGTAACGCGGCGGGGCTGGAGTATCGCTATCTTGTCGACAACAAGCTGAACATTCCCGACCCGGCCTCACGCTGGCAGCCCGCCAGCGTGAATGGCCCCAGCTGTGTGGTGGACCCTCACGCCTATCGCTGGCGAACTGCCGGCTGGCTGGGGCGGCCATGGCATGAAAGCATCCTCTATGAAGTACACGTGGGCACGCTTGGCGGTTTTACTGGCGTGCAACGTCAGCTAGCCCGCCTGGCGGATATGGGCATTACCGCAATCGAGTTGATGCCGCTCAATGAGGTCCCAGGACAGCGCAATTGGGGTTACGACGGCGTACTGCCCTTCGCCCCGCAGTCGTCCTATGGCACGCCCGAGCAGTTGCGGCAGTTGATTGATCACGCCCATTCACTTGGGCTGATGGTCTTTGTCGATGTGGTCTACAACCATTTTGGCCCTGAGGGTAATTACCTGGGCCAATACGCCAGCGAGTTCTTCCGCGCCGATATTCACACGCCATGGGGGCCGGCGATCGATTTTCGCCGGCAGCCGGTGCGAGATTTCTTCGCTGAGAACGCGCTGATGTGGCTGCAGGACTACCGTGTGGATGGTCTGCGGCTGGACGCAGTGCATGCCATTGGCGAGCAGGCTTTTCTGATAGACCTCGCGCGCCGGATTCGGGATGCCATTGCGCCTGAGCGCCACGTGCATCTGGTGTTGGAAAATGAGCACAACAATGCCGAGCTTCTCGCTCAGGGATATACCGCCCAGTGGAATGACGACGGGCACAACACCTTGCATGCGTTGCTAACCGGTGAGCGGGAAAGTTACTACGCCGATTTTGCCGAGGATACGACGGGCAAACTGGCTCGTTGTCTTCAGGATGGCTTTGTTTATCAGGGAGAAGCCAACCGGCATGGCGTTCCACGGGGCCAGCCCAGCCGCGAGTTGCAGCCGACCTCCTTCGTGCTGTTCCTGCAAAATCATGACCAGATAGGCAACCGAGCCCTCGGCGAGCGGTTGATTCATCTCGTTGACCAGCGCGCACTCAAGGCGGCCACCGCATTACTGCTGTTGTGCCCCATGGTTCCGCTGTTGTTCATGGGTGAGGAATGGGGCTGCGAGCAGCCTTTCCAGTTTTTTACCGATTACCATGACAAGCTAGGCCAAGCGGTGCGCGAGGGGCGGCGCAACGAATTTTCAGAGTTTTCGGCCTTTGCTGATCCTGCTGTACGCGCTCATATCCCGGACCCTAATGCCGCGGCAACCTTCAATGCCTCCATCCCCGATCTTCAGGCCTTGAACGAACCTCCGCACCAGGCCTGGGCAGATTACTATGGCCAATTGCTGCAGTTGCGGCACCAATGGATTATACCGCGGCTGCAGGGCTCCAGGGCGGTAGCCGCCCGGGTACTGGCAGACAAGGCCGTCACTGCTGCCTGGCAGATGGGTGACGGGAGCCAACTGCGCATTGATCTGAATCTCTCTGGCGAGGCGGTAGCGACTACCGCACAAGAAAAGCACGCCAAGCTTATTTTCAGTTACGCCCATGGTCTGGAAAATGAAACGGTTCCGGCAGAGCAGCAGTTGCCGCCCTTGAGTGTGTTCGTCAGCCTGGCGTTGCCATCATGAGCGACCAGACATTGATGGCGCTGGCCGAGGCTGCCGGTATCTCGCTAGGCTGGACAGATGCCTTCGGCCAACCGCAAAGTCTGACTCCGGACACCTTGCGCGGAGTACTGGCAGCATTGGATCTGCCGGCTCAGAGTGAGGATCAGATTCGCACCAGCCTCGCGGACCAGCAGGAACGCTTGAGGCTAGCACAGCAGGGTCCGTTGATCCCGGTCATAACGGGGCAGACTCGTTCGCTTCGTGGTCGCTTTCCCCCAGGGAGCGCTTTCAGGATTACTCAGGAAAGCGGACAACGGGTCAGCGGGCGGCTTGACGCCGATGGCTGCCTGCCGGTGATTGCTGAATGCGGCTATCACCAGCTAATGATAGGGGATGCCCAACTGATTCTGGCGACTGCGCCTGCCCGATGCCAGAGCGTCAGCCAGTTAACTCAGGGGCAGCGCAGTCACATCTGGGGCCTCTCGGCACAACTCTACTCCCTGCGCAGAAGTGGTGATGGCGGCCTGGGTGATACCCTGGCGCTGGAAAAGCTGGTCAGGCAGGCCGCCAGCAGCGGAGCAGACGCGGTAGCCATCAGCCCGATACATGCAATGTTCAGCTCGTGCCCTGAACAATACAGCCCCTACTCTCCCTCAAGCCGGCTGCTGCTCAACCCGTTGTATGCCTCACCCGCCAGAGTGCTGGGTGAGAGCGTGGTCAGCGCGGCCATTGACGCGGCCGGTTTACGTGACCAATGGAACCGACTCGAAGATCTACAACTGATCGATTGGCCCGCTGTAGCCACATTGCGCTACAAGCTCTGGCGTTATCTATACGAGCAGTTCACCCGCACTGCGCACTCACTGAGCCAGGACTTTACCCACTTTTGCCAGGTGAACGGCGAAACCCTGGAGCAGCACTGCCGCTTCGAAGCGTTGCAGGCAAAGATGCTTGCTACAGGCCAGCCGGCCGACTGGCGTCAGTGGTCGGAGCAGTATCGCAATCCAGGCAGCAGCGCCGTGCACGACTTTGCCCAGGCGCACCGCCATGAAATCGACTTCCACGCGTTCTGCCAATGGCTGGTCGCCTGCAGCCTGGAGCGAGTGCAATCGGTGGCGCGCAGCAGCGGCATGCGTATCGGCCTGATTGCCGATCTGGCGGTAGGCGCTGATGGCGAGGGCAGTCTGGCCTGGGCCCGGCAGACCCAGTTGCTGGCCAATGTCAGCGTTGGCGCTCCACCGGATATTCTCAATCAACAGGGCCAGGATTGGGGTGTTTCGGCGTTCTCTCCCGACGGCCTGCAGCGCCAGGGTTACAGTGCCTTTATCGACATGCTGCAAGCCAACCTGGCCCACGCAGGTGGGGTACGGATTGACCACGTCATGGGCTTGCAACGTCTCTGGGTTATTCCGCGGGGTGCGCCCTCCTCTGCGGGTGCCTATCTGAATTATCCGTTGCAGGACCTGTTGCACCTCGTGGCGTTGGAGTCCTGGCGGCACCAGGCATTGGTGATCGGCGAAGACCTCGGCACCGTCTCAGCCGCGCTGCGCGACAGCCTGACCGACAAGCATTTGCTCGGCATGCGGGTGTTGCAGTTCGAACACGCGGGAGGTCGATTTATTTCACCCCAGCACTGGCCCGGCTCCGCCTTGGCAACCACGACCACCCATGATCTGCCGAGCATGCTCGGCTGGTTGAACGGTCGAGATATCCAATGGCGTGAACAAGTAGGCCAACGCGATGCTGAACGGACCCGGCAGGATCGGGAGCAGCGCAGCGCAGAAAAAGGCGCGCTGCAAGAGGCACTCACTGAGGCCGGCGAACTGACGCAAGCAACCGGTAATGATCAACAGCAGCTCAACGCAGCGATTGGGTATATCGGCAAGACCCCAGCGCCTCTCGTGCTCCTGCCCCTTGAGGATGCGCTGGCCAGCATCGAACAACCCAATTTGCCAGGCCCGGGTCATGAACACCCCAACTGGCGGCGGCGCTGGTCACGGCCAGCGGAAGAACTCCTGCAAGAGCCTGACGCTGCCGAACGCCTGATGCGCCTGAACGAGACCAGGCGCGCACTGGAAACCGGGCACGCAGCACCTGGCAGCACCTCACCCCTCGACCGGAAAGACATACCATGATTCCCATCCGTGCCACGGCCCGCCTGCAATTTCACTCCGGGTTCACGCTGGATGACGCTATCCCGGTGCTGGACTACCTGGCCACACTCGGGATCAGCCATATCTACGCATCACCTATCCTGGGTGCACGCCCTGGTTCTACCCATGGTTATGACGTTATCGACCCCACGCAGATCAATCCTGAACTGGGCGGAGAGCCAGCGCTACTGCGCTTGTCAGAAGGCCTGCGCGCCCGTGATATGGGGCTGATACTGGACATCGTGCCCAATCATATGGCGGTCAGTCACCTGAACCCCTGGTGGCAGAGTGTTTTGGAGTGGGGCGCGGGCAGCCCCTATGCCGAATTCTTCGATATTCACTGGGAAACGCCCGACCCTTTACTGCACGGGCGCGTGCTGCTGCCGATTCTGGCCAATGATTACGCGGCCGAGCTCAATGCAGCCGATCTCAAGCTGATGTTCGACAAGCACAGCGGTCACTTTTGCCTGCACTATTTCGAACACCGTATTCCCGTTACCCCCACAAGCTACACCGACATCCTGCGGCTAACCCAGGATGCGCACATGAATGACCTGGCGGCGCGCTTTGACGCCCTGGAGGATGCCGTTGATCCGGTCTCCGAAGCCGAAGCACTGCATCGGGAGTTGGCCGTCGCCTGCCAGCAGAGCCACGCCGACGACCTGATGCAATTTGCCATAGCCCATTACAGACCCGACCCTCAGGAGGGCGGCGAACGCCACGACCGCCTGCACCGTCTACTCGAGCGCCAGCACTACCGTCTAGCCCATTGGCGCACCGCCGCGGATGAAATCAACTGGCGACGCTTTTTCGATATCAACGAGCTTATCAGCCTGCGTGTAGACCGGGCTGAGGTATTCGAGGCCAGCCACGCCAAGCTGTTCCAACTGATTGAACGGGGCTTGGTCGATGGTTTGCGGGTTGACCATATCGACGGGCTGGCCAATCCGCGGGCCTATTGCCGCAAATTACGCAGGCGTGTTGAACAACTTCGCCAACCCGAAAGCGGCTTTTTCCCTATTTATGTAGAGAAGATTCTGGGTGCTGGGGAGGTGCTGGACCCTGGCTGGGAAACCGATGGCACCACCGGCTACGAGTTCATGAATCAGGTATCGCTACTGCAACATGACCCGATGGGCGCGCGGCCATTACGCACTCAATGGCAAGAGCTGACTGGCCGGCCTGCGGACTTTATGCAGGAGGTGCAACAGGCGCGCCGGCTGGTACTCAGTCAATCGCTGGCGAGCGACTTCGATACTGTCTGCAGTGGCCTGCTCGACATAGCCCGTGAGGACTTGAGCACCCGCGATACGACCTTGAACGCCATTCGCCGCGTGCTGTTTGAATTGGTAGCGCACTTTCCGGTCTATCGCACCTATGCACAAGCTGCCGGCCGCGATGAAGCAGATGAAAGTGTATTTCAGCATGCCATTGAAGGCGCCAAAAGCCGACTACCTGAGCCCGACTGGCCGCTGCTGCTCCAGCTCGATCGCTGGCTGGGCGCAGAGCCCCTGGCCTCCTTGCCGCCGGGCCCATACCGGGCTTTGCGCCAGCGCGTCCTGACGCGCTTCCATCAGTTGACCGCGCCGGCTGCCGCCAAGGCAGTTGAAGACACTGCGTTCTACCGGCATGGGGCACTGCTCTCGCGCAATGACGTTGGCTTTGATCCACAGCATTTTGCCTCCTCGGTCGAGGCCTTCCACGCGTTCAATCAGGCTCGGGCGCAGGCTTGCCCCAACACCTTGCTGTCTACCGCCACGCATGATCACAAGCGCGGCGAAGATGGCCGCGCGCGGCTGGCCGTGGTCAGCGAACGAAGCGTCTGGTACGCCGAAAAGGTGCGGCAATGGCAGACGCTGGCAGCCCCGCTAAAGGTCGCACTGGGCGATAACAGCACGGCTGAGCCGCTGCTTGCGCCGACCCCGGCGGATGAGCTGATGCTGTACCAGACACTGCTGGCTAGTTGGCCCCTGACACTGGATTTGCAGGATGCGGCCCAGCGACATGATTACCTTGAGCGCCTGCTCGGCTGGCAGGAGAAAGCACTGCGCGAGGCAAAACTGATAAGCAGTTGGGCCGCGCCGGATGAGCAGTACGAAGCGGCCTGCCGCGCCTTTCTGACTGCTGTATTTGAACAGGATAGTGCAGAACCGCTGCGCCAGAGCCTGGCCAGGGCAGTCGAGAGCATTGCACCTGCCGGAGCCCTGAATGGCCTGAGCCAGTGTTTGTTGCGGCTCTGTTGCCCCGGCATTCCAGATTTGTATCAAGGCACCGAATTCTGGGATTTCAGCCTGGTAGATCCGGATAACCGTCGCCCAGTCGACTATGCCGCGCGCAGCGCTAGCCTGGCGCAATCGACTCCCAATCCTGAGCTCATCGCCCACTGGCGAGACGGGCGTATCAAGCAGCAACTGCTAGCCCGTGTGCTGCAATGTCGCCAACGGGAGCCGGCACTGTTCAGCCAGGGCAGCTACCAGCCGCTGACCATTCAGGGTGCTCGCGAGAATCAGCTGATCGCTTTTTCACGCGAGCACCAGGGCCGCCAACTGATTGTGATCGCCCCGCGGCTGGTGAGCGACCTGCTGATTGACCAGCAGGTCCCACAGGTGCCTATCGATCGCTGGGAAGACACCCGCCTGCTTTTGCCTGAAACCCTTGCTGGCCAACGCTGGCACAACCTGCTTGACCAGCGCGATCAGTTCGAGGAACAGACCACACTGAGCGTCGGCACGCTGCTGGCGCATTTTCCCGTGGCGGTGCTGATCAATGCGCAATAGCCAATCAACCGAGAAGCCCAAGAGGATCCAACCATGAGCAACGATGAACAGCGCATCCGTGAACTGGCCTATCAAATGTGGGAAAGCGAAGGCCGCCCCGAAGGCAAGACCGAGGAACATTGGGCGTTGGCCAGACAAAAGCTGGAAAGCGAAACCGGCGGCGAGATGGCCGCACCTGAGCCCAAGGCCAAGCGCTCGCGCATGGCACCTGGAAAGCCACCTGAAAAGGCATCTACCAAGCCGGAGCCGAGCAACGTCAGTGCGAAAACCGCCGTCGACGAAACACCTGCACTGCTGAAAAAGCCACGTTCACGCAAGGCCACGAATGACGAAGGCAGTAGCAAAACCGCGGCACCGCGTAAAACCCGAAAGCAACTTGACCAATAATCGCGAGATATCCAGATGACCAAGCACCGACAATCAGCGCGCGCTCCGTTTGCCCCGACTCAACGTTCGCGCGTCAAGGAGGGACTGCCCTTCCCGCTCGGTGCCAGTTGGGACGGCCTGGGCGTGAATTTTGCGTTATTTTCCGCCCATGCCACCAAGGTAGAGCTGTGCCTGTTCGACAGTAAAGGTGAAGTCGAACTTGAGCGCATCGAGCTGCCGGAGTACACCAATGAGATCTGGCACGGTTACCTGCCAGACGCCCATCCGGGCCAGATTTATGGCTACCGGGTCCATGGCCCCTATGATCCCCAGGCGGGTCACCGTTTCAATCACAACAAGCTGCTGATTGATCCCTACGCCAAGCAATTGGTCGGCGAGCTTCGCTGGGACGAGAGCCTGTTCGGTTACACCCTGGGCTCACCAGAGGGCGACTTGAGTTTTGACGAGCGTGACAGCGCGCCTTTCATGCCCAAGGCCAAGGTGATAGATCCTGCCTTTACCTGGGGCGACCAGCGCAAGGTCCAGGTCCCCTGGGACAGCACCATCATCTACGAAACTCACGTGCGCGGCACCAGCATGCTCCATCCGGACGTACCCGAGCATCTGCGCGGGACCTTCGCTGGTTTGAAGAACCCTGAGGTGTTGAAGCACATCAAAGGGCTCGGCGTGACCAGTGTCGAGCTGCTGCCTATCCATGCCTTCGTCAATGACCAGCACCTGCTGGACAAGAACCTGAACAATTACTGGGGTTATAACAGCATTGCCTTCTTTGCGCCCCACCCTGCCTACCTGGCCAATGGGCGCATCGCCGAATTCAAGGAAATGGTTGCCCAACTGCACGAAGCTGGGCTGGAAGTGCTGCTGGACGTGGTCTACAACCATACGGCCGAGGGCAACGAACTGGGGCCAACTCTGTCGATGCGCGGCATCGACAACGCCTCCTATTACCGTCTGATGCCCGATGAAAAGCGCTACTACATCAATGATTCCGGCACCGGTAATACGCTGGATCTGGGCCACCCCTGCGTGCTGCAGATGGTGACGGACTCGCTGCGTTACTGGGCCAGCGAAATGCAGGTAGACGGCTTTCGCTTCGATCTGGCGACTATCCTTGCCCGCCATGCGCATGGTTTCGATGAGCGCCACGGCTTTCTGGTCGCCTGCCGGCAGGATCCTGTGCTCAGCCAGGTCAAGCTGATAGCCGAGCCATGGGATTGCGGTCCCGGCGGCTATCAGGTGGGCGGCTTCCCCCCCGGCTGGATGGAGTGGAATGACCGCTTTCGCGACACAGTGCGATCCTACTGGATGGGCAAGGAAGGCCAATTGGGCGAGCTGGCCAGCCGCCTTACCGCCTCCGGCGATTTCTTCAATCAGCGTGGCCGCAGACCCTTCGCTTCAATCAACCTGATCACCGCCCACGACGGCTTTACCTTGCGTGACGTGGTCAGTTATGACCAGAAGCATAACGAGGCCAACGGTGAAGACAACAACGACGGCAGCGATAACAACCATTCCAGCAACCACGGTTGTGAGGGCCCAACGGATGATCCTGCCATTCGCGAACTGCGCGCGCGGCAAATGCGTAATCTCCTCGCCACCTTGCTGCTCTCCCAGGGCACACCGATGCTGCTGGCCGGTGATGAATTCAGCCGCACCCAGATGGGCAATAACAACGTGTATTGCCAGGATAACGAGCTGGGCTGGATCAATTGGAATATCGACCAGGAAGGCCGGGATCTGCTGGCTTTCACCCGCCGGCTGATCAAGCTACGCAAGGCCTACCCGATCATCCGCCGTGGGCGTTTTCTGGTGGGTGAATACGATGATGAACTGGACGTCAAGGACATCACCTGGCTATCGCCGGATGGCACAGAAATGGCCGCTGAGCAGTGGCAGGATCCGCACGCCAAGTGCATTGGCATGCTGCTGGACGGCCGTGCTCGGCCTACCGGGGTCAGGCGCAAGGGCGCTGATGCAACCTTGCTGCTGATTCTCAATGCCCACGATGATGTGGTGAATTTCCATCTGCCCGAGGTTACTCAGGGCGTGCACTGGCGCTGCCTGCTGGATACCCATAGACCCAAGCTACGCGAGGGCGAAGAACATGACTTGGGGAGTGAGTTCCTGGTCACCAATCGCTCAGTGCTGTTGTTTGAACTGCACAAGGAAGACGCCGATTGACCAGCGTTTATTGTCTGAACTATCGCGCCTGACCGTCAGTCGGACATTAAGTCGAGTTTAATGCCCGTCGGGCGATTCGGGAGGTAGTGCGCTACCCATGAGTAACATCCATATCGGTATTTCCGGTTGGCGTTATACGCCTTGGCGTGGCGACTTCTATCCCAAGGGTTTGAAGCAGCGTCTGGAGCTGGCCTACGCTTCCCGCGCGGTCAACTCCATTGAAATCAATGGCTCCTTTTATGCACTGCAGACACCAGAGCGGTATGCGCTCTGGTATGCAGAGACACCTTATGATTTCACGTTCAGCGTCAAGGCGCCGCGGTATATCACCCACATAAAGCGCCTGCGTGATATTGAAGAACCATTGGCCAATTTTTACGCTTCCGGCGTATTGCAACTGAGAGACAAGCTCGGTGCAACCCTCTGGCAGTTTCCGCCGAGCTTCACATTCGACGCCGACCTTTTTGAAGCATTCCTTCGCCTGCTGCCCACCACCTTTGGTGCAGCCCGCGACTGTGCGAAAAAGGCCTCACGACAAACGGATCCTTCGGGCAAGAGTGCGCCAGCCAAACAGCGGCTGCGTCACGCGGTGGAAATCCGCCACCCCAGTTTTGCCTGTGATGAATTCATCGCACTGCTACGCCGACATAAGGTGGCACTGGTGGTGGCCGATACGGCGGGGAAATGGCCATTTCTCGAGGACATTACCAGCGACTTTGTTTACCTGTGCCTGCATGGCGATAAAAAGCTCTATAGCAGCGGGTACAGTGAAAGCGCACTGACGCACTGGGAAAAGCGCATTCGCAGCTGGACCTCGGGATCGCAACCGCGTGATTCTCAGCCGGTGTCAAAAAAGCCGCCGCCCAAGCGCGCCTCGCGCGATCTGTTCTGCTATTTCGATAACGATATCAAGGTCCGCGCGCCCTATGACGCCCGGCGCCTGCTGGAGAAACTCGATTTGACCTCACCGCTCGAAGTCATTCCCGGCCAGCTACCGGAGGCATGGGCATGACTCAGCCAGAGCCACTCCCCAAACGCCCTACCGAATCGGCACCCGCGGTGCACAGCCTGCGGATCATGACCGTCAATACCCACAAGGGCTTTGCCTGGCTGAACCGCCGCTTCATCCTGCCGGAACTGCGCGATGCTGTGCAGACCACCAGCTCGGATATCGTCTTTCTGCAGGAGGTGCTCGGCGCCCATCATCGGCACGGCAAGCGCGTACGCAATTGGCCGGATGTGCCCCATTACGAATTTCTCGCCGATAGCCTCTGGCAGGATTTTGCCTATGGCCGCAACGCGGTCTATCCCGAAGGCCATCACGGCAATGCCCTGCTGTCCAAATTTCCGATCATCGAGTTCAACAATCTCGACGTCAGTATCGACGGCACCGAGGAACGCGGCATGTTACACGCAGTACTGGACGTGCCAGGGCATCGCGAAGTGCATGCCATCTGCGTGCACCTGGGTTTGCGTGAAAGCCATCGGACCCAGCAATTGCATCTGCTCGGCGGCTTGCTTGACAGCCTCTCCCCGGAGGCGCCGGTGATTGTCGCCGGCGACTTCAACGATTGGCGCTTGCAGGCCGACGCCCAGCTTGCCGAACGCGGCCTGCAGGAAGCCTTCGTCAAGGCCCATGGCGCGCCAGCCAAGAGCTTTCCTGCGCGCTGGCCACTGCTGCGGCTTGATCGCATCTACGTGCGCAATGCTACAACCCACAACCCTGAAGTCCTGTCACAACGTCCGTGGTCGCACCTGTCCGATCACGCCCCGCTGGTGGTGGAGGTCCATTTATGAGTTATATCTGGCGTGAAGGTAACGATGTCGAGTTGCTGATCAATGGTGAAGCCTTTTTCCCGGCTGTATTCGCCAGCATCCGTGCGGCCAAACGGCAGGTGTTGCTGGAAACCTTTATTTTCTTTGAAGACAAGGTGGGTATTGAGCTGCAGCAAGTGCTGATCGAAGTCGCCAGTCGCGGGGTCGAGGTGCAGGTGATGGTCGACGGTTACGGCACTGCAGACCTGAGTAACCCCTTTGTTGCCGCCATGAGCAGCGTCGGGGTCAATGTGCATGTATTTGACCCGCAGCCCAAGATCCTCGGCTACCGCACCAACCTGTTCCGCCGCCTGCATCGCAAGATCGTGGTGGTGGATGGTGAGCAGGCCTTCGTAGGCGGGCTGAATTTCAGTGCTGAACATCTGGCTGATTATGGCCCCATGGCCAAGCAGGATTATGCGGTGCGCGTCACCGGCCCGGTGGTGGTGGATATTCACCGCGCCAGCCTGGACCTGTTCAGGCAGAACCGCGAAGGCGGCCGCCCACGTCGTACATTACCTGCAATGCAGGGCCTGCCACGCTTTACCGGCGATGCGCGCATGCGCGTCGCGATCCGTGACAACGGCGTGCACCGTACTGACATCGAGCGCCAGTACCTGCAGGCAATCCGTAGCGCCAACTATCGGCTGGTGATCGCCAATGCCTACTTCTTTCCTGGTTACCGGCTGATACGCGAATTACGCAACGCCTCGCGGCGTGGCGTCGATGTGACGCTGATCCTCCAGGGCCAACCGGATATGCCCTGGGTGCGAGCCTGCGCGAAGCTGCTTTACAACTACCTGCTGCGCGACGGTGTCAGCATCTACGAATATTGCGAGCGCCCACTGCATGGCAAGGTTGCCCTGGTGGATCAGGAGTGGGCCACGGTAGGCTCCAGCAATCTGGATCCGCTGAGCCTGTCGTTGAATCTGGAAGCCAACCTGATCATCCGCCACCCGCCCTTCAATCAGCAGTTACATGAGCACTTGAAGAACCTGGTTGCCGATAAGTGCCAGCAGATCTCACTGGAAGCCGTGGTGCGCGGATCCTGGTGGCGGGCGCCACTGACCGTTGCCTGCTTTCATTTCATCCGCCGCTTTCCGGCCATGGCCGGCTTGTTGCCCGCACATGTGCCGAGGATGAAATTGCTGCGCCCTCACCTGGAAGCGGCCAATGAGCCGGAACTGGAGCTTAACCAGGAGAAAACCCCTTGAACGGCGCATCGGCTGATGACCCTGGCGAGCGGCCGCAGCAGCGTAACTGGCTGTTCTGGGCAAAACGACTGCTGACCTGGTGCTTCTTCATTCTGGTGCCGGTACTGCTGGTGTACCTGGCTAGAAACGTGGAATGGGCCGAGGTCATGGGGACGTTGCGCAGCTACCCAATCAGCACCCTGGCCTTGGGGTTGGCCATTGCGCTGGCCAGCTACCTGACCTACAGCTGCTTTGATCTGCTGGGGCGGGCTTACACCGGGCACTCCATGCGTGTCTACGAAGTGCTGCCGGTGACCTTTGTCTGCTATGCGTTCAACCTGAACATGGGTGCGGTGGTCGGTGGCGTAGCCCTGCGTTACCGGCTCTACTCACGCTATGGCCTGGATGTGCCAACGATCACCCGGGTGCTGAGCATGAGCATGGTCACCAACTGGCTGGGCTATATTCTGCTGGCGGGCGGGCTGTTCAGCCTTGGCGTGCTGAGCTTGCCAGCCAATTGGGAACTCGGTGAAACCGGGCTGCGTTTGATTGGTATTGCCCTGCTGGCCATCGCCATCGGCTATCTGCTCGCCTGTGGTTTGTCCAAGCGCCGCAGCTGGCACGTGCGAGGGCATGAAATTGTATTACCGCCGTTCAAGTTCGCGTTGTTGCAAGCCGCGATGGGCGCTGCCAACTGGTCGCTGATGGCGCTGTTGATTTTTCTGTTGCTGCCCGAGGGCGCATTTTATCCGACCATTCTGGCCATTCTGATGGTCAGCAGCATCGCCGGCGTGATAACCCATATTCCAGCGGGCCTGGGCGTTATTGAGCTGGTGTTCATCACCCTGCTGCAAAATCAATTCCCCCAGAGCGAGATCATGGCCGCACTGATCGGCTATCGCGCATTGTATTTCCTGTTGCCCCTGGCATTAGCCTGCGTGGTGTACGTGATACTCGAGAAGCAAGCACGGGCCCGCCAGACTGGCGAGCCCGGCCCGGCGCTATCGGACAATAGCTGATAGCGCATCGCATCACAGGCGCAGGATCAGGCTTGCCAGCGGCGGCAGATCCAGCAGCAGGGACTGCGGCTTTCCATGGCTGGCAACTGCTTCACTTTCTACAACCCCACTACTGCCCGCCCCCGTGCCACCGTACTGCGATGCATCGGAATTGATCAGCACCTGCCAGGCACCCGCGACGGGAACACCGACCCGATAGGCTTTACGCGGGGTGGGGGTAAAATTGTGCACCACCAGTACCGGGGCCTCTGCGGCGTCGCCCTTGCGCAGCCAGGCGAACACACTATTGGCCTGATCATCGCCGATCAGCCATTCAAAACCCGCTTCACGATCGTCAAAGCGGTGCAGCGCCGGCTCGCGACGATACAGCCCGTTGAGCTCACGCAGCAGGCCATGCAGCCCCTTGTGTTCACCGTACTGCAGCAGGTACCAGTCCAGCTGGGCATCATGATTCCACTCACGCCACTGGCCAAACTCACAGCCCATGAACAGCAGCTTTTTGCCCGGATGCGTCCACATGAAGCTGAAATACAGACGCAAGTTCGCCAGCTTTTGCCAGTGGTCACCGGGCATCTTGTCCAGCAAGGATTTTTTCCCGTGCACAACTTCATCGTGTGAAATCGGCAGAATGAAATGCTCGGAAAAGGCGTACTGCACGCTGAAGGTCAGTTGGTTGTGGTGGTGCCTGCGATGCAGCGGATCTTCCGCCATGTAATTGAGGCTGTCATGCATCCAGCCCATATTCCACTTGAAATCAAAGCCCAGACCGCCGTCCTGGGTTGGGCGGCTTACACCTGGCCAGGCGGTCGACTCCTCCGCGATAACCATGGCGCCGGGGACTTCACTGGCGACGACCTGATTCAGATGGCGCAGGAAATCGATAGCTTCCAGATTCTCGCGCCCACCATGCTTGTTGGGTATCCACTCTCCGGCCTTGCGCGAGTAATCGCGGTACAGCATCGAGGCCACAGCATCAACACGCAGCCCGTCGATATGGTAGGTGCGCAACCAATGCAGCGCAGACGCCAGCATAAAACCATGCACTTCATTACGGTCGAGGTTGAAAATGCAGGTATTCCAGTCCTGATGATAGCCCTCGAAAGGATGCTCATATTCATACAGCGCCGTGCCGTCGAATAACGCGAGGCCATGGGCGTCATTGGGAAAATGGGCTGGTACCCAATCGAGAATAACGCCCAGACCCGCCTGGTGGCAGGCATCAACAAAAGCAGCGAAATCATGCGGGCTGCCATACCGGGCCGTCGGCGCAAATTGCGACAAGGGCTGGTAACCCCAGGAACCGCCGAAAGGGTGCTCCATGATCGGCAGTAATTCGACATGACTGAAACCCAGGTCCAGCACATAGGGGATCAGTTGCTCTCCCAACTCCTGCCAACTGAGAACATGAAACTCCTCGCCCTCCTCACGGCTCTCGCCATGCCGCCAGGAACCCGCGTGCATCTCATAGATAGACAGCGCACTGGACTGGCCCGACGCTAGCGCGCGCTGCTTCATCCATTCCTCATCATGCCAGTCAAAGTCCAGCTTGGGCGCTACCACCGAACCCGTAGCCGGCGGCAATTGAGTGGCCAGTGCGAGCGGGTCGGCACGTAACGGCAGTACGCCCTGACTGCCGAGAATTTCATACTTGTACACCTCACCCGGCCCCAGGCGCGGGATGAACAGCTCCCACAGCCCCGCCGATGGATGTGGACGCATGGGATGGCGACGGCCGTCCCAGCTGTTGAACTCACCCACCACAGATACCCGCCGGGCATTTGGCGCCCACACGCTGAACCGCACGCCCTTGACGCCCTCTACCTCAACCAGTTGGGCGCCAAAGCGCTGGGCCAGATCCCGATGGCGGCCTTCGCTGAACAGATAAATATCCATGTCGCCCAACCGCGAATCGAAGGCGTAGGGGTCTTCGGTTTCCTGTACCCCATCCGGCCAGGTTATTCGCAGCAGATAGGGTTGGATGCCCGGCAAGTGCAGGCTGAACAAACCGCTGTGGTCATGCTGCTGCATCATTCCCAGCGACTCGCCACCGGGCCGTGCCATCAGCTCGACCTGCCGTGCGCCGGGCTGAAAAGTGCGAACTACTGCTCCCTCTGCATCCTGTTGTGGCCCGAGCAACGCAAAGGGATCAGCATGTTCTGCACGCAGCAAAGCCTGCAGGGCATTTCTCAATTCAGGCTCACTACGCGCTTCATGATTGATCATCAGTGCTGTTCTCCAATAGGGGCTCTACCAGGCGGGCCAAGCCCTGCAGAGGTACAGCCAGCCAATCCGGCCGATACTGCGCTTCATAGCGTATTTCATAAGCGGCCTTCTCAATGCCGAACAGGGTCAGCGCTGCACCCTCCCCATCGCGATCCTGCCAGGCGTGAGGTAAAGGCGCTGCAGCGATTCTATAACCCTCAAGAAAGGCTGCAGTTGCCTGCTCCAGATACACCCGAGCAATACCCGAGCGGGCCTCAGTGGCCTCCGGCGACAGGTCGGTACTGTGCACATTGCGAACCGCCATCGCGGCGGCGTAATCAAACGAGCGGAGCATGCCGCTGACATCTTTCAACGGACTGTGCCGCGCCCTGCGCTCGGCCAATGCGCGGGTCGGTTCGCCTTCAAAGTCGATAAAACAGGCATCCCCTTGCACCACCAACACCTGGCCCAGATGCAAATCACCGTGCACGCGAATACATACGCCGCCCTCCGCACGTTCGGCCAATAACTGGATTTTCTGTAACAGGCCGACATGCTCAGCATCCAGCCATTGCAAATGCTGCTGCTGTGCTTCGCTCAAATAAGCCTGTAAGCGCTGCGCCTCTTGCAGCGCTTCCTGTACCTGTTCGGCAATGCTGTCTGCCCAGTTATTGATATCCTCTGCCGTGCTGGGCACTGAACCAAAGTCAGGGTTATCCGATGGTTGCGCGAGCAATACGTGCATCTCACCCAGGCGCTGGCCCAGCAGCCCGGCAAAGGTTTCCAGTTCCGCCAAAGCGGTGTACTGACTTTCGACTTCGGACACGCCGCCAGCCAACTGATCGCGAATCGCGCGCTCTAGGGTATCCAGCGTCCACTGCCAGGCATCGCCCTGACTACTCAGAAAGCCCTGCAACACCATCAGCGTGTGCGGTTCGCCGGCGTCATTGACGCGGCGCACTTCACCCAGCAACGGCGGGATATGCGCAAAACCGGCGTCGGTCAGAAACCTGCCCATCTCCACCTCGGGATGCACTCCAGGCATCACCTTGCGTATTACCTTGAGCATCATCCGCTCACCGAGCGCAATGGAGGTATTGGACTGCTCCGCGCTGAGCAGATGAGCACGCTCCTGATCATCATGCTCAAGCAACTGCAATCCCGGCTCGGGCAGAAATTGAATCTCGAAGGGTTCTTCATCGGCGAGCATGACGCCTTTGAGCACGCTGGCCTGGCGCAGATGCATGAGTATCTGCGCAGAGAAGCCCTCAACGCTGACCGCGTCCGTCAACAACCCCACCTGGCGACCTCGGCGCAGCCGGGCCATGGCCAGAGCAGTCTGCTGAGCTGACCCACTGCCGCTCTGCTGCTCCTCGACATAGGCCACGGGCAACTGGTAATGCTCCAGGCGCCCAGTCTCTTTTGCTTCCCACTCGGCAAGCAGACAAGGACTCGCGGACGTATCCAGCGCAAGCGCATACATCATCCGCACCTCCGGCCGAAGATCACCAGCAGCAAACCAGCGTCGGCTGAATAGGTAGGCTGGCAGTGATTCCTTTTCCAATTGGTCACGCTGTGCTGCACGTGTCAACTCTGCCAAATGGCTGGTGATGACCAGGGTGCGCAACTCCGCCATCGGCTCGGCTGGTTCCACATGCCAGGCCGGCATCTGCGCCTCGTCCGCGAGCAAAAACCAGAAAAACCCGTAGGGCGGCAATGTCAGCAGGTAATGCAACTGGCCGATAGGCGGAAAGGATGTGCCGCCGACCATTTCCACTGGCACACGACCGTCGTAGTCCGCCAGCTCCAATTCGGCTGCCTGGGCTGCGCGCGACAGGTTGGCCACACAGAGAATGGTTTCCTGATGACCGTCCGCATCCTGATATTCGCGCAGGTAGGCGATGATGCGTCTGTTACTCGGTGCCAGCATGGTCAGGGTCCCGCGGCCAAAGGCCTTCTGCTGTTTGCGCACTGCGAGCATGCGCCGCGTCCAGTTAAGCAGCGAGTGGGCGTCCCGGGCCTGCGATTCGACGTTGACGCTCTGAAATCCGTATAACGGGTCCATGATCGGCGGCAGCACCAGACTGGCCGGATCCGCTGCAGAAAAGCCGCCATTGCGGTCGATGGACCACTGCATGGGGGTACGGACGCCATCACGGTCACCGAGGAAGATATTGTCGCCCATGCCTATCTCGTCACCGTAGTACAAAGTCGGCGTACCGGGCATGGACAGCAACAGACTGTTAAGCAATTCAATCCGCCGCCGATCACGCTCAACCAGCGGCGCGAGGCGCCGGCGAATGCCCAGATTGATGCGTGCACGCCGGTCTGCAGCGTAATAATTCCACAGATAGTCGCGTTCCTTGTCGGTGACCATTTCCAGCGTCAACTCGTCGTGGTTGCGCAGAAATATCGCCCACTGACAGGCTTCGGGAATATCAGGTGTCTGCCGCAGGATATCGGTAATCGGAAAGCGATCTTCCTGGGCAATGGCCATGTACATCCGTGGCATCAGCGGGAAGTGAAAGGCCATATGGCACTCGTCGCCATCACCAAAATACTGCTGGGTATCTTCAGGCCACTGATTGGCTTCGGCCAACAACATGCGGTCCGGATAATGGGCATCCAGCTCGGCGCGGATCTTCTTCAGCACCACATGGGTTTCCGGCAGGTTCTCGTTATTGGTGCCGTCACGCTCAATCAGATAAGGAATGGCATCGAGCCGCAGACCGTCCACCCCCAGGTCCAGCCAGAAGCGCATAACGCTCAACACCGCCTTCAACACCTGCGGATTATCGAAGTTAAGGTCGGGCTGATGCGAATAGAAACGGTGCCAAAAGTACTGCTTGGCCACCGGATCCCAGGTCCAGTTGGATTTCTCGGTATCCAGAAAGATGATCCGCGTGCCCTGATAAAGGTCATCGGTATCCGACCAGACATAAAAATCACGCGCCTTGGAGCCTTTTTTGGCCGCACGCGCGCGCTGAAACCAGGGGTGCTGGTCCGACGTATGATTAATGACCAGCTCAGTGATCACCCGCAGGCCGCGACGGTGCGCCTGGGCGATAAAACGCTTGGCGTCAGCCATGTTGCCGTAATCAGGATGCACCCCGCGGTAGGCGGCAATGTCATAACCGTCATCACGTCTTGGGGACGGATAAAAAGGCAACAGCCAGATGGTATTCACACCCAACCCGGCGATGTAATCGAGCTTTTCGATCAAACCCGCAAAATCGCCGATACCGTCATTATTCGCATCGAAAAAAGACTTCACGTGAACCTGATAAATCACCGCATCCTTGTACCACTGCGGGTCGTTCATAAACGCGGACTGACTCATAGCTGCGTGCTCATGGTTGAGTGTTCATAACGGGGAAGCACTAGTGGCGTGGTCATAGCTGCGAGCCTTCGACGGTGCGCAGACGCCAGATACCGAATGGCTGATGGGCAGGGTCAATTCGCATCCATTGCGTCTTGCCGTGCCATATCCAGGTATGCCCGTTCATCAGATCTTCACCATGCATACTGGCGTGATCCGGCAAACCGAACTCCCAGAGCGGCAGCTCGAAATGCGCTTCCTGGGGCTGATGCGGGTCCAGGCTGATGGCTACCAGAACGAAGTTGCTCAGATCTTCGGTACGCTTGCCAAAGAACAGAATGTTGTCGTTCCAGGCCGTGTAGGCCTTGAACCCCAAATGGGTTTGCAGTGCAGGGTTTTCCCGCCTTATCAGATTCAGCCGGGTTATCTCCGCGACAATATTTCCCGGCGCCTTATAATCGCGCGGGCGAATCTGATACTTTTCCGAATCCAGATACTCTTCCTTGTTCGGAATGGGCGCCGCCTCGGCAATCTCGAAGCCCGAATACATACCCCATAATCCCGATCCCATGGTCGCCAGCGCTGCGCGAATCAGAAACCCGGGACGACCGGATTCGTGCAGGAATCTGGGATTGATATCGGGCGTGTTGACGAAGAAGTTCGGCCGGTAACAGTCCCGCCAGGGCGCTTCATTCAATTCGGCAAAATAGCTTTGAAGCTCGTCCTTGGTATTGCGCCAGGTGAAATAGGTGTAGCTCTGGCTGAAGCCCAACTTGCCCAGCCGCGCCATCATCGCTGGCCGAGTGAACGCCTCGGCGAGGAATATCGTATCCGGGAAATCTCGCCGAATATCGGCAATCAACCACTCCCAGAAGGGCAATGGCTTGGTATGCGGATTATCGACACGGAACAGCGTGACCCCATGCGTAGCCCAACCCTTGACGACATCGCGCAGCGCAAGCCACAGATCCGGAATAGCGTCATCGGCATAAAAATCCACATTGACGATATCTTCATATTTCTTCGGGGGGTTTTCCGCATGGCGGATACTGCCGTCCGGGCGCCAACTGAACCAGCCAGGATGCTGGGTAATCCATGGATGATCGGGTGAGCACTGAATGGCAAAATCCAGCGCAATTTCCAACCCGTGCTCGCGCGCCTTGCCCACCAGAGCGAGAAAATCCTCCAGTGTGCCCAGTTCAGGGTGGATGGCATCGTGACCACCCTCGGCACTACCGATCGCATAGGGGCTGCCCGGATCATCAGGATTGGCAATCAGGCTGTTGTTGCGTCCCTTGCGATGCTGACGGCCGATAGGGTGGATAGGCGGGAAATACAGCACGTCAAAACCCATCTGACTGATATCAGGCAGGCGCGCGGCCACATCGGCAAAGGTACCGTGGCGCAGGGGATCATCCGTTGCCGAGCGCGGGAACAGCTCATACCAACTGGCAAATTGCGCCAGCACCCGCTCGACTTCCAGTGCCTGCACAGGGCTGCGCGTCACGTGTGGGCGCAAGCCGGCAGTGCGCATCGCGGCCAAGGTAGCGGGGTCCAACAGGAACGCCAATAGCCGGTCGTTACCACTTATGGCGTCCAGCTCGGCAGCCAGCTCAAGCATCATATCCCGGTGGGCTGCGGGGGCCTGCGCGGCGGCTGAGCGAATCAACAGGCAACCCTCTTGCAACTCCAGTTCCACTGGAAGCCCCGCCTGATGTTTCTTCTTCAGCTCATCATGAAAGGTGTCGTAAACGTCTATCCAGGCTTCAATGGCGAAAAGAATACGCCCAGCCCGGTGGGGCTCCAGTTCAGCGCCCCAGTGATCATTGCCCTGCGCCTGCATCGGCGTGCGCTGCCAGTGACTATCGGGAAAGACCCGCCAGATCAAATCCACCGCCAGGTGATCATGGCCATCGGAAAAAACCACCGCAGAGACAGCCGTCAACTGATGAACCACAGCCTTGGCCGGAAATCGCCCGCCTTCAACACTGGGGCGGATCTGCTCAATAGCGAGGCGTGGCATGGCCAGCGCTTCTGCCAACGGCAGGATGTCCGGAAGAGATTCAGCGCTGGAATCAGTCATGTTCATCTGGATTTCACTCTTGAGTAAGGGGCGATACACCTGGCCGACGGGCCGAGCAAGCGCGATCATTGGGCTGGAGCCGGTTTCGACATGCCCACTCAGCCATTGAGAACAGTCCCACCATTGACATGCAGTACTTGACCGCTCACGTAAGAAGCGTCTTCACAGGCCAGATAGACGTAGCTGGGCGCCACCTCTGCCGGCTGTCCAGGTCGCTCCATGGGCGTATTTCCGCCGAATTCGGAGACTGTGTCAGAGGTGAAAGTCGAGGGGATCAGCGGTGTCCAGATGGGGCCAGGGGCCACTGCATTGACGCGAATACCTCGAGAAGCAAGATTGATCGACAAGGAACGAGTGAAGGAGGTAATGGCACCTTTGCTGGCCGAATAATCCAACAGCACCGGGTTGCCCTTATAAGCGGTAACAGAGGTTGTATTAATGATGCTCGCGCCCTGACTCAGGTGCGGCAGCGTGGCCTTGGTCAACTGAAACATACTGAAGATGTTGGTTTTGAAGGTCTTTTCCCATTGCTCAGCAGTGATATCTTCAAGCTGCTCCTGGGGATGCTGCTCGCCGGCGTTATTGACCAGCACATCTATGCGGCCCCACGCCTGCAGCGCTTTGTCGACCAGCGCCTGGCAGGTGCCAAGCTCGGCGATATCGCCGGCATGGCTGATCACCGCGGCACCCTCCTGCTCGATCGCCTCACTGGTGACGCGTGCGTCCTCGTGCTCATTCAGATAGCTGAGCAGCACCTTCGCGCCCTCCCGGGCGAAGTGCACAGCTACTGCCCTGCCTATGCCGCTATCAGCGCCGGTAATAATCGCTACCTTGCCTGCCAATTTGCCCGAACCACGATAGCGCTCGGAGATGTAGACAGGTTGAGGACACATCTCGGCTTCGGAGCCAGGCTGGCGGTTCTGATGCTGCGCGGGTGGGGTCTGGTCCTGAGTCATGGTGCTGATCTCCTGTACGGAATGCCTATAAATCAGGACTGGGCGCCTACCTGCTAGTTCAAGAAGAATTTGCTACCTGACGTCGGTCTCAAGCGTTAACAACCAGCTCAACTCCTCGTACGAGGAATTTATTTGCGGCTACGCAGGTCCATCGCTAGCGATCCAAACTGCGTCGCAGGGTTCACTGATAGAGCAGCGAAAAACCCGATGGGTCGCACTGGGACGAGAGGGCCGGAAACGGGGCCTGTGAATACGGAAATGAGGTTGAATTTATTGGCGCCATGTTGCTCAGATACTAACAAGCAAGTCTGTTCGCCTTGCATGACAAGTAACGCGGAGAACCAGAGATGCTGCTACAAGACACCCACAATTCATTACGCCAAAGCCCAACGCCCTTGGCAGGTATTTTCTCGAATACCAGAACGCTTTATGACCAACTACTTACTGCACCTGATGATCAGAGCACGCGTGCCGCTGCGCGACTTTTTCTCCAGGAACATCTGAGTATTACCGATGAAATGCCCTGTGAACTGCCCGCTAATATCAGCGCACTGGAAGACTGGGTAACCGCCAAAACGGCCGAAGTAGGCCACCAGTACGCGAGCTATCTGGAGCAACGCAAGGCAGGCAAACCCCGGCGCTTTTTTACCAGCAAGGCACATGCATTGTATTTTCTCCAGGCCGTGGCGCCGACCAAACTGGTGGACGGTGCCTGGTTATATAGCACGCTGTCCCACTGGCAGGATCCCCGCTTCCACCCGCTGATTCGGACTTATCTGGAAGAACTGGGCGACGGTGTTGCGCAGATGAATCATGTAGTGCTCTATCGGCAACTATTGGCCAAACACGGCTGCGACAACCCGGCGCCACTCGGCGACGACTACTACCTTCAGGGCACCCTGCAACTGGCACTGGCTTATCATGGCGACGAGTTCATGCCCGAGGCGATCGGTTACAATCTGGGCTACGAACAGCTGCCGTTGCATTTGCTGATCAGTGCCTTCGAACTCCATGAGCTGGATATCGATCCCTACTACTTCACTCTGCATGTGACTATTGATAATGCCCACAGCGGGCATGCGCGCCAGGCGGTCCAGGCCGTGCTGCAACAGTTTCCGACCATGGGCTCGGACACGGAATTCTATCGCCGGGTACGCGCGGGCTTTCAGCTCAACGAACTGGGGCTCGGCAGCAACGACATTATCCGCAACTTCAGCTTGCAGGACGAGCTGGTGCGAATGCTGGAGCGCAAAAGCGTCTTTGGCCAGCAGGTGCACTCGGACTATTGCAAACTTGAAGGCCGTACCGTTAATGAGTGGCTGGCGGAGCCTGGTCAAATGCCTGCTTTCCTTGAGGCCTTGCAGGCGCGTGGCTGGATCAAGCGCGGGACTGACCCCGGCCAGAGCCGCTTCTGGCACCTGATATCCGGCCCGGATGCATTGATGTTCGGGGTCTTCACCGAGTACGAACAGCGATTGATCTATGAGTGGATTGCCAATGGTTGGCACAGCCAACCGCTAGCGACTCAGAGCGCTAGTCAGCGCACATTCAAACCAGCGCGGGGCAGTAGGCGCAAGTCCAGCGACGACACGGCGATCTGTACAGCAGATCGCAGCCAATTGCCAGTGGAGCCTGTGCCCGAAGCGCTTGATGCGCTGCAGAAGGAGCTGCAGACCCTGCCGCACGCTGAGCGTATGCAGCGCTTGATCAGCATGATCAATCCATCTCGACACGGTACGCCCGAAGGATTACTGGCTACCCGTATGTTCTCATCACAAATATATAAACCAGAGGCATAGACATCGTTATGCATGCAGCGGTCAATACCAGGGATGCTTCAAACGACGCGCCTTCTGAAAGAAGAACTCAGGCACTGGTCGCTCTCGCGGCCAAGCTCCGGTCCTACGATTATGCTTTTACCACAGTGACGCCCCTAACCCATGCCTATAACAATGAGCGTTATGGCAGTAAATGGGCACGGGACCTGCGCGATGTGTTCGGCTGGAGCCGACCATTTTTACGCGACATGGTTGCACCTGAGGATTTCGATCTGATGCTCCAGGCGGGCATTCTGCGGCCCTGGGCGGAGGGCTGGCGCAGCAGCATTCGCTGGTCCAGTCTCGGTGACGTATTGCTTAGCCATTCCGCCTATCCGACCAGCAGTGCCGAGTCGGTGTTCTTTGGTCCTGACACCTACCGATTCGTGCATGCCGTCGAGCGCTGGCTCGAAGCCAATCCAGCGCCAATGGCAATAGCTGCTGACGTGGGTTGCGGTTCGGGCGCGGGAGCTATCGCCCTGGCCCAACTGCAGCCGCGATGCCAGGTATTGGCCGTGGACATCAACCCCCAGGCATTGCAGATGACCCGGGTAAATGCCCGGGTGGCCGGGCTGCAGAATATTACGCCCGTGCTCGGCAGCCTGCTCGACAATGTCGAAGACAAGCTGGACCTGATCATCGCCAACCCGCCTTACATGATGGACGCCCAGGAGCGAGCCTACCGACATGGTGGAGGGCACCTGGGAGCTGGGCTTTCCGTCCAGATAGTTGAACAGGCGTTGCGCAAGCTGGCCACTGGAGGCTCGCTACTGCTCTACACCGGCGTTGCCATGGTCGATGGGGAAGATCCCTTCTACACTCAGTTGCAAGGGCTGCTGCAAGGCGTAGCTTGTCATTGGCGATACGAGGAGCTCGACCCCGACGTTTTTTCCGAAGAATTGCGCCGGCCTGAATACGCCTCGGTCGAACGAATCGCAGCGGTTTTTTTGACGCTTACCCTGTTATAAAAAGCGTCAGTAATATCTCTATTTCGCGGGCTAGCGCGGACAATCGTGCAATATGCACTGCTTTCGTTACCGTTCATCGGAGCAGTTGAATCTAATCCATTCAGGGCCGTCATTTACTTCATGTAACAATGGAGACTTGGCCATGCACGATCCTGAAATAACTGAAACTCGCCACCTGATGGCCCAATACAAAATCTCCACCGAGACGACCCCCAACGGCGATCTGATGGTGGTGTTGGAGTGCCCGGATAACAAACTGTACAAGCGTGTTGTGCCGAAGAACCTGAAAGATGTGGCGGACTTCGTACATCGCTTCAAGCTCGACATGCTGATTGATCAGGGTCACCTGCCACGCAACGACATTCTAAAAGCGGTGGACCGCAAAACCTTGCCAACGTACATGCCGGGCGCGCTGGAAACGTCGCGCTACGCCCGCATGTGGCAGGACCGGAAAATCGATACCAAATCCTGATCAGGCGCTTCACAGCCTTCTGCGTGGCGGCGGCGTCACACCCGTAACGCCATGGTATCGCCGCCGCGCGCGGTGCCCATCGCTCAGCCGGCCACGACTGACGTGGCGTCTCAAAACGGGGATTGCATGAATAGAGAATGGGCCGCCCTGCTGCTTACACCAGAAATTCAACTCTTGCTGCGGGCCAGCGCAGCCGTATTGATCCTGGGATTGCTCGCAAAGTTGATCGGCATCGTCCTGGCCCGCATCACTTCGCGCTTTTCCTACCTGCATCAAATGGCAACGAACTTATCCCATCCGTTACTTTATCTGCTACCGCTGCTTGGGCTGCAGACCATCTGGCTGGGCGCTCCTGAACATACGCCGTTCCTGGGTGGCATCCAGCATCTGACCTCCCTGGCGACCATCGCCGTGATCACCTGGATCGGCATCCGCGCCGTGCAGTCAGTGCAGAAAACCATAGTCGCGCACAATCCGGTAGACGTCAGCGACAATCTGCGAGCCAGGCGCATACAAACCCAGACGCGCCTGTTGGTGCGTACCATGAGTTTCTTCGTACTGCTGTTTGGCGTTGCCAGCATGCTCACCACCTTTCCGGCAGTACGTCAGGTGGGCACCGGGCTGCTCGCCTCCGCTGGCCTGGCAGGCCTGGCAGTAGGTTTCGCTGCCAAGCCAGTGCTGGGCAATATCATTGCCGGCTTGCAGATCGCTATCACCCAGCCCATCCGTATAGATGACGTAGTGATTGTGGAAAACGAATGGGGCCGCGTGGAAGAAATTACCGGCACCTATGTCGTCGTGCGCATCTGGGATGATCGCCGCTTGGTAGTGCCGCTGCAGTACTTTATCGAGCAACCCTTTCAGAACTGGACTCGACACACCTCATCCATCACCGGCTCGGTATTCTTCTGGGCCGACTACGGCATTCCCTTGCAACCGCTTCGCGAGGAGCTGGACCGGCTGCTGGAAAAAGTCCCGCAGCTGTGGGATGGCCGAGTAAAGGTACTGCAGGTGACCGACACAACAGACAAGGTAATTCAACTGAGAGTACTGGCCAGTTCAGCCAATTCCGGCGCCAATTGGGATCTGCGCTGCTATTTGCGGGAAAATCTGATCGGCTTTATCAGCCGTGACTACCCGGAGCACCTACCGCAAATCAGAGCGACGCTGGAGAGCACCACAGGCGAGCCACAGTCGACCAGCCGGCCACAGCATTCTCCCAGCGTGTGAGCTCTACAGGGCCGCGCTCAGGCTGCTCAGCGGCCAGTCCTTTGACCCATCAGTACACAGAGGAGCGCCCAGCATTATTTTGGTACTTGCAGCCCCAGTCTTTGCCACATGGCCTTGGTGATGCGCTGGCGATAATGCATGTCGCCCCAGGGATCGCTTTGCAATTCGTCGAGCCGTTGCTCCAGATTGAGTACTGTCCATTGTTGGGCACTGCTCAATTCGGCAAGTTCGTCACGGCGGATGGGAACGGACACCGGCAGACCCGGGCGGGCGCGAACCGAATAGGCCGCCACTGTGCTTGCCCCGCGGCTGTTGCGCAGGTAATCGATAAAAATTTTGCCAACCCGATTTTTTGGCCCCATCTTGCTGACAAAACGTTCAGGCAACTCGCGCGCCATGAATTCGGAAATGCCTTTGGAGAACCCTTTTACTGCCTCCCAATCCAGTTGCCTGGCTAGCGGAATGATCACATGCAAGCCCTTGCCTCCGCTGGTCTTCAACCACGCATCCAGACCCAATTCGTCGAGCACCGACAACACCAGCTGAGTGGCCTCCAGCATGGCCTTCCATGGCAGCTTCGGGTCCGGATCCAGGTCCAGAACGATATGGTCCGGCTTGCCGATCTGACTGCTCAAGGAGCCCCAGGTGTGCAATTCAATACACCCCATCTGCACTGCGCCCACTAGCGCTTTGACTGAATCGATCTGCATTAACGGCGCGTGGCCTGGATCCAGCGATTTATCCAGCTGACGGATCTCGGGGATGGATAAATGCTCCGCGTGCTTCTGAAAGAACTGCTCGCCTTCCACGCCTTCCGGCGCGCGTAATAACGATACAGCTCGCCCGCTGATATGCGGCATCACCCAATCGCCAATACGCTGATAAAAGGCTGCCAGCTCAAGCTTGGTGGCGCCGCTGCGGGTGTCGATGACGCGCTCGGGGTGACTGATGGTAATCCCTTGTACCTGGTTGTGCCTGGCCGCGTTGCGAGCGCGGCTCTCCGGCCTGCGCTGCTGCCCGAGCGCAACCTCCTGCGGGGGTACTGGTCGTTCCTGCACAATATCGATCGGCGGCTTGTCTTCGCGCAACGCAATAAACGCCGCCTGACGCACGATCTGCTCCTTGGTCCATTGGGCGAATTCAACCTCGCAGACCAGCTTGGGCGTGACCCAATGCACTTCATCCTGACGAGGTATGGCCGGAGGGCTTTCCAAAGGCGAGGTCTTGCGAGCCAGTTTGGCCAATGTGGACTCCAGTTGCGTGAGCAACCTTTGGTTGAATCCCGTACCTACGCGGCCTGCGTAGCGCAACGCATTGTCTCCCGCGCCAGCATGAACCGCCAGCAGCAACGCGCCGAAGCCGCTACGGCTGCCCTTGGGCGAGGTATAGCCGACGATCACAAATTCCTGGCGCAGGCGGCATTTGAGTTTGATCCAATCCGCACTCCGAGCACTGACGTATTCGCTGCCTGCTCGTTTGCCGATAACGCCTTCCAGCGCCATGGCACAGGCGCTCTGATAGATATGCCGGTAGTCGGCGTCCAGTGCTTGCGAGAACCGGATCAACGCCGGTTCGTCATCAAGCGCCTGCTCGACCTCGGCCCGACGCTGCTCCAGAGGAGCTTCTCGAAGATCCTGGCCGTTCAGAAAAGGGGCATCAAACACGTAATAAATAATGCGCTCGGTGCTTCCGGCATCAAAGGCATTTTGCAACGCCTGGAAATCAGGCAACCCCTGTTTATCCAGTACCACCATTTCACCATCGAGCCACGAATCACCGAGATTCAAATCGCCGATAGCCTTGGCCTGAGCCTGCAACCGCGCCGTCCAGTCATGCCCACTGCGGGTGAACAACCGCACCTGCGTATCGCGTATACGCGCCAGCATCCGATAACCATCCAGCTTGATCTCGTACAACCACTCGCCTGGGGGCGGTGCACTGACCAAGGTGGCCAACTGCGGTTTCAACTGGTCCGGCAGGCTGGCGGGCCTGGCAGGTCCAGCGACAGGCTGGCTTGTAGCGGCAGCCCCGTGCTTTTGCTTTTTGCCAGCAGGTAAATCCTGATTCAAGTTGCTGCGTTTCGGCTCAGGAGCACCAGCGTCCCTGTCGCGCGCCAGCAGCTCTCCGCTCAAAACGCTTTCCGGACGCTCAGCAACCAGATCATATTCACCGGCCGGTCGAGCCATCTGATCCTGCTCCTTGATCAGTAGCCACTGTTGTTTACCACCGCTGCCCTTGAGCCTTGTGCGTACCAGATTCCAGCGACCCTGGGTTTTCTCTCCGCGCAGGACAAACTTCAGTTTCCCGGCTTTGTATGCCTTCAGCGGATCACCCTCAGGCTCCCACACTCCGCGGTCCCAGACGATGACATCGCCACCGCCATACTGCCCCTTGGGAATACTGCCTTCAAAATTACCGTAGCTTAACGGGTGATCTTCCACATGGACCGCAAGGCGCTTGTCAGCCGGGTCCAGGCTTGGGCCTTTTGGCACAGCCCAGCTTTTCAAGGTGCCGTCCAGTTCAAGGCGAAAATCATAATGCAGAGCCCGGGCATCGTGCTTCTGAATAACAAAGCTCAGCGCATCAGCCTTGTTGCGGCGCGTGCGCTGACGCTCCTCCGCCGGCTCGGAAGTAATAGCAAAATCACGTTTACGATTGTATTCGCTCACCGGCTTGGCCATATCAGAACGCCTGAATGAGGATAGGACTAGTTGCTGGAACGTCGCGCAGGTTTTCTCTGCGCATTCTCTGATCCGGTTTTGGCAGCGCTGCGCTTTTTAGCTGCAGGTTTCGCAGCCGCAGCCTTGGTCTTGCCCTTGCCCTTACCGGCCAGGCTGCGCTTGAGCAACTCGGTCAGATCCACCACATCGGCTGTGCGGCGCTGATCCTCACCTTCGTCATCCTGCTCAACACTTTCAATCTTGCCGGCTTTGGCTTTTTCTTCCACCAGCTTCATGATCTTTTCCTCGAAGCTGTCCCGATAGTCATCTGCAGTCCACTCGGAAGTCATGTCTTCCACCAGCTTGCGCGCCATATCCAATTCCTGTTTGGAGAGCTTGGGATCACTGACCTCCTCCCCCAGGTTGAGACGGTCCAGACTGCGGACCTCTTCCGGCCAGCGCAGCATCACCACAACCAGTGCGGAATCCAGGGCCATCACCGCCGCAAGACTTTGCCGGGTACGGACCACGACATTGGCCAGGGCAACCTTGCCCGTTTTCACCAGGGTCTCGCGCAACAACGCATAGACCTTTTCGCCTTTGCGATCAGGACTCAAAAAATAGGGTTTGCGGATATTGATCAGAGGTATCTCTGCACTATCGACAAAGGCAAAAATGTCGATGGTCTGGGTCGCCTTGGGATGAGCTGCGGCTATCTCCTCCTCACTGATCACCACATAGCGGTCTTTTTCATACTCCACCCCCTTGACCACATTCTTGGCGGCGATCTCCTTGCCAGTAGCTTTATTGATGCGTTTGTAGCCGACCCGATCCATCGAGCGCTTGTCCAGCCAGTCAAAGTCCAGACGCTTAGAGGACGTGGCTGAGATCAATGCCACGGGTATATGAACCAGACCGAAGCTGATTGCGCCTTTCCAGATTGCTCTTGCCATTCTTCGCGCACTCCCGCTGCCAATATCTGCTGATTTACAGATTGACCGCCGTAGTCCATTTAAAGTTTCAGCTATATCCGCCATCCGTTTTGCCAGCCCGTATTTACGCCAATACCTGGGGGCGCAAAGCGGTATTTATTATTCTTAATCGGAATAAAAACGACCCTAGCGATAAACGATGAATTATTTTCTGATTATTTACTGAACTTTCACTTTCAGGACACTTCTATCAATAGGCATACATTAAAAACAACAGGTGACTTATGAGTATTACAACATTACCTCGGCTTATTTATATCTCCGCTTTCAGTCTTGCCTTGGGCCTGACTAGCGCTCATGTCACGGCTGGCGACTCGCGCGATGACCATGACATGAACAGCACCTCCCCTGCGCAGCAGCATGACGAGCAGATGGGCCGTGAAGGCGCCCGCGATGCACGCAATCCCGGCTCTGAAGAGGATGTGAGACCTGTCGACTCAGCCACGGACCCCGCCGGTACGGATGCGACCCGCCATGTACCGGGCGCACCTGAAAAAGGCACCAATCCGGCAACAGAGCCGGGCAACAGATAAGCGGCCATGCCGCTCTTGGCGAACATGTTTCAAGTGGCCAATATTTGTTACAACTTTGCTGAGACATGCACTCTGAGCTGAATCAGACAAACTGATATCCGGCGAGGACAGTAGGTCGTTGTTATTATCGTTACGATGGTTATTTACTTCATCGATAAAAGGCATTTATTTAACGATTAGCACTTAAACAAAGCGAGGCAATACCGTGAAAACTTCGAATACCACTACACTCTTTTCAACAGCAGCGTTTTCAATTGCGGTTGCACTGGCAGCCCCCCATGCGATGGCCGCTAACGACGGCTATGACTCCGAGCAGGAACGTATGGAGCAGCAGCAAACCGACCAAATGGATCGCCAGACCGAAATGCAGCGCGAGCGTCAAGGCACTACCAGCCCAGGCGCCCCTAACGAGATGGGCAATGGCACCGGCTCGCCAGGCACAGGCACTGGTTCGGATGGCATGGATAGCGGTACCGGCGGAATGGGCAATGACGGTGCCGGGACTGGTGCTGGCACCGGGACCGGCGGTGCTGGTGGCGCGGGTGCCGGCGGCGCGGGCGGCGCAGGTGGTGCTGGCGGCGGTTAATACCGCAACCGGGCCCCTGATTGATGGTGGATTGATGAGCGCCCCTTGAAAAGGATGCTCAAATCAAAGCCACAAAAAAAGCGACCTTTAAGGTCGCTTTTTTTTGCAACCGCCGAAGCGATCGCACGCAAATTTGGCGCAGTGGACGGGACTCGAACCCGCGACCCCCGGCGTGACAGGCCGGTATTCTAACCAACTGAACTACCACTGCACAAAACCTCGAGTGGTGGGTGATGACGGGATCGAACCGCCGACCCTCTGCTTGTAAGGCAGATGCTCTCCCAGCTGAGCTAATCACCCATTTGCTCTCGAAGTGGGGCGCATTCTAGGCAGCTTTTTTCGATCTGGCAATACCTTTCGTAAAAAAATATCTGCCATTTTCAATATGTTAATCAAACTACCTGTATTGGCTGGCCGTGGCGCCCAGGCTCAGGCAATATTGCTGGCTTTTGTGCCCAGACGTTCAAGGACATGCTCAATGTGGTTTCGTAATCTTCTGCTTTACCGTTTCAGCCAGACCATCCCCTTCAGCGAGGCCGAGTTGATCGCCGCCCTGGATGAGCGCCCCTCGCGCCCGTGCGGCAGTCAGGAAACCCATACCCTGGGTTGGACCACGCCCTTTGGCCGGCACTCGGAGAACCGGGTCCAGGTCGCGGAAGGCTATTGGCTGATTGCCCTGCGCAAGGAAGAACGCATTTTACCGGGCAGCGTGATCCGTGAGGGGCTGGCGGAAAAGGTTGACGAAATCGAAGCCCGCGACGGGCGCAAGGTTTACAAGAAAGAACGCGAGACGCTTAAGGACGAACTGGTCATGTCGCTTCTGCCAAGGGCCTTTACCCGCACTCAGACCACGCTGGCGTGCATTGCACCGGCTGAGGGCTGGATAGCTATCGACAGCTCCAGCAGCAAGCGTGCAGAGGATCTGCTGAGCCTCCTGCGCGAATGCACTGGCAGCCTGCCGGTCCGCCCCCTGAATGTGAAGATGGCGCCAGCCGCATGCATGACCGATTGGGTCAAGACCGGGCAGGCGCCTGAAGGTCTGGTGATTGGTGATGAATGCGAGCTACGCGATATATCCGAGGATGGCGGTGTTATCCGCTGCAAACGCCAGGACCTGGCCAGTGATGAAATTCAGCAGCATCTCACGGTCGGCAAGCAGGTCAGCCAGTTGAGCCTGCAGTGGCAGGAAAAGCTCGCGTTCAGCCTGGATGACAAGCTCACCGTCAAGCGTCTTAAATTTGAAGACCTGTTGCGTGACGAAGCCGACGATCAAGGGGCGGACGATATGGCGGCACAACTGGATGCCAGCTTCATCATCATGTCCAAGGCGCTGTCAGAACTCATCCCGTCGTTGACTGCGGCACTTGGTGGCGAGGAGATACCGCAAGGCATCTGAGCCTCATCCTAGGATAAAAGCTATCCACAAAATCTGTGGACAACTTTGTGGATAGCCTGCTCAAAACACCCTCTGAACCATAGCCTGCGGGGTTGATGCTTAGAATGATCATTTTTTGAACGATTATTTTTCTATTAAAATCAATAGCTTATAATCGAATCAAGCATATCAACGGGTTACAGCGGTTTCTGACAGTCCTGTGACAAGGACGCTCGCAAACTGTGCACAATGTCAACCCGAAGTGGCTATTCCAATGCCATGGATGCACTGAAAGGCAGCAGCCGAAGTGCCTCGACAGTACCGACCAGACCTCCTGTCAGGGAACGGCACGCTGTTCCAGCCAGCGGCCAGCGGCAGACGCAGCGTCACTGCGCGGATATTGCTCTACCACATAGCGCAATCGAGCAGCACCCACGTCGCGACGACCCGTTTCGATATCGGTCATGGCCAACCCGTACTCTGCGCTCGCCATGCCCTCGTGCAAATCTTCCAGCCTGGGCGCTACTTCCTGACGGTAGGCGGAGTCTGGATACTGCCGGACAAAGGCCACCAGACCATCGTGCGCGTGCCTGCCCAGGGCCAGTCTGTTCTGATCATCGCCCTCGGCCAATTCAAAGCGGATAAATTCTGCCAAGGCCCGCAGATACGCGGAGTAATCCTGATTGGTTGCATTGGGGTGGCGAGTGCTGAAGTCAGCCAACAGGCGCTCCACCGCATCGACCTGCCCCTGCTGCAGGCAGGTATAAGCCGCTTCCTGCTCCAGACCCGCATTACCTACCGCGAGGATCTCATTGGCCAGCTCCAGGCTACAGCGTCCGAGCCCCAACTTGGCCCGGGCATCGACCAGTGCAGCGTTATCTACCGTCTGCGTGCGAGGCGAGGTGCTGGTCGTCGCGCAGCCAGCCAGAACTGTTATCAGGCCAACGAGCAGAATTATTCGCATGTGCACTCCAGATTCATGTCAGGTATATGGTTCATTGCAGATTGACGCGCCAGTGTATCCAGCCTTGGGCATCTGGCCGGCCAAGCAGTCCCAGCCCACCAACCAGGGCCGCATCAGCGTCCGCCCGCGCTTGCATTTGCGTATTCAGGGCCAGTGCCTGGCCTGGACGCCACCGGCCGTCTCCGCGCAGCCCCAAGGGCCCTCCGCGATCACTCAGACGAAACACCAACCAACCTTCCTCACCGCTAAGCTCGGCCATCAAGTGCCCCAGGGGCAATGCGTTGGGCAAGCCGCCAGCCGCATTTTCCCAAATCAGTTGGCCGTCGGCCTGGCCGACATATTGCCAGTCGTTCAGCTCCAGCAGGGGCACATCAAGCAACCAGTGGCCAGCCAGGACAAAGGGCGCCTTGTTGACGGCTGCCATGCTGGCAGCATCCAGACGTCCATCCACGTTTTTCAGTTGCAAGGCGTTCAGGCCGACATCCAGCTGCGCGGCAACCTGACCATTGCGCGGTTGCCAGAACATATCCAGGCTGATCCTGCCTCTTAGCAGCCCTGAAGGTTGCCAATCCCACCTGAGGGCTCCCTGATCAACGCCCTGGACCTGCATGCGACTGACATGTCCGGACCACAAGGTGCCGGTCAAGCCTTCAAGCGTTACCTGCGCCGGTAACTGGTCCTGTATCTGCTTCCAGACAAAGGAGGCTGGCAGAAACCAGATCAGACTACCCAGGTACAACAGTACACCCAGCAATATCAAACCCTTCATGCGCGGCATTCTATTCATCAGCGCGACTCCACCAGCACTCGAGCCGATACCACACCCGGCTCTGTCCCTGCGTCGACAGCCAATTGACTGATCTGCAGGCCCTGGCGCTTTTCCAACTCGCCAAGCCAGGCCATCAGTGCGTCAAAGGACACCGCATCGAACCACAGACGTGCGCCCTGACCTTCCGGCTGGATGCGCTCCATGGAAGCGCGCATGCCAGAGGCATTGGCCGACACCTCAACCAGAGTCAGGACCGACCCATTCCCCGTCGGCCCCGCACGACTGCTCGACTGGGATGCCGCTCTGCGGCGCACTTCCGGAGCCACCTGCTGCATCCAGTCATGGTCGGCGCCCAGTGCAGCCACTTCCGCCTGCAGGTTGGCCCGCTTTGCCGCGAGCGGCTCGAGTATCGCCAACCAGATCAGCAGGACCGCCAATACCAACGTCCCCGCCATCAGAATGATGCGTTCACGCGGAGCCAGGCCCGCCCACCAGCTACTCATGACTCTCTCCTGGAAATTTTCAAACGCGCAGTCACACCCTCGGTGCCGGCGTCAGCGCCTTGCAGAGCCTCGCTGAGTCCCGGCTTGCTCGCCAGCTCGGTGCGCAACGCCTCCAGATCGGCAAATGAATTGAGCTGCAGTTCCACTTCAAGCTCGTTGGGGGTTGATCGGAACTGTCTGATGCGCGCGCCGTCACTTCCCTTGATGACGGCCAACACCTCATAGAGTACCGCCCCGCTGCTCTGCCCCCCCGCCTGGGCAGCGCTGCCCTGCATCACCTGCCGGAACTGTTCGGGGGCATCCACCCGGCGGCTGTTCGGCAGGCTGCGCTCGAATAACGTATTGATGCCCTCCGCCAGCCTGTCCCGCTCACGGGATAATGCGGCCCATTCCAGGGTCATCTGCACCAGCGCAACCAGCACCACCACGCCAGCGGCGATCATCGCTGGCCGCGCCTTGCGCCAGGGCGGCGTTGCCATGCTGACCGCATAAGGGCCACTTAACAGATTCAGCGCTGGCGCCGGCACCATGACTCTGCGCAGCACGTCCGGCAGATCGACAGCGGACTCACTAGGCGAAATACTGACGACATCAACAGCGGCCAGCCCCAGCGTCTCTGGCGGATAAACTGCGACTTCTACCTGCCGTAACGTCTCTGGCAAATCAGCCATCCGGCGCTGCAGCCAGAGGGCCAACATGCCCTCCTCGATCAACGCGGGTTCCTGATCCGAGGCGGTGATCAACGCCTGTGGTGTCGCGCTTGGCCAGGGCGAAGGAATGATACGCAAACCGGTCTGTGGGCTGTCGGCAGCATGCAATACAGCCAGTGGCAGGATCGCCTCCACACGCCAGCCGGACTCACGGAACAACGCTTGCCAGACATGCATGTGCTCCTGCTCAACCACCGCCGCCGCGATGCGCCCATCCTCACGGCGTGGGCCGGGAACGCAGTGCAACAGCTCCAGATCCTGACTGAGCTGGTCTTCCAGGGCATAGGGCAAAGCGGCACGGATCGAAGCGGCACGTTTGACCGGCATATCCAGGCGATAAAGGCCCACCGCCATCGCGGGTGCCAGGACACGCAAACGTTCCCCGGCAAACCGCAGACGCAGATCACCGAGGCTATCCTGGCCTTCATCCAGCAGTTGGCCTTCTCGATCCAGCCGCCACCAGAGCAACGCATTCGCGCTCTGATCTGGCAATTGAGGATTCTCCGGCAAAAGCACTATCAACATAATTTGATCCGTTATTGTCAGGGCTCGCAGGCCGTTTGTTCTCGCAGGACCACCACACCGTTAGGCGCATCCAACAGCGAACACTGGAAGAAGCGCCGCTCACCAAACTCGGCTACCAGTTCCAGCCGCATAAACCAGGGTGACTGCTCCGAAGCCGCCCGCCCACTGAAGACATCCTGCATCAGCTCAGAACTGCGCTGCAGATCTATCGGGCTAGCCTGACCCGGATAAGCCGTCACATAAGGTGCCAGTGCAGCCCAGGCTTCGCTGGTCATGCCCGGTACCGAATTAAGCTCGGACGCGACCAGCATCGCCCGGTTGCCCGAATACCGCGGAGGATCGTCCAGCCGGTAGCTGGGGTCATCGGTTTCCGGGTTCATCCAGTCAGTCACCGCCACGGCCAACTGGGCGCCAGAGGGCATCGTTACCCCGCTCTCGGTACCTACCCGGTCAACCAACTGGGCAAAATAGCCCTGCTCGGTCTCATCCGCTCCGCCCAACGCATTGAGGTTATAGCGGCACTGCATGCTTTCTACCGTGGCCTGTAGCCGCACCCCATCCACCGTAAATGGCAGCGTGGGCGAGCGGCAGGTATCCCAGGCCAACTCGTCAGGCCCCTCAACACGCTCCAGCAACTGCAGAATCATTTTCTCGCCGCCCAGAGCAATCTGCCTCGACAGATCGCGCTCGAATACTGCGCTGGTGCGGCGGATATCCGTCTGACTGCGCATTGCCATGGCCACCGCAGCCGCGACCGCCAGCGCCACCACCAGCAGGGCGGTCACCAGTGCCACCCCTTGCTGCCGCTTGGCCGAGCGGCTCATAGCCCAACCGCCATCAAGCGGCGTATTTCGCCATAGCCAGGTATATCCAGCACAATTTCCACCGCCAACGGCAACTGGCTGGCGGACGGGTCGCTACCGGCTGGCGGCCATGCATCCAGCCGGTCCAGCCCAGTGGCCGTGCGCACCACCAGCGCAAATCCGGTTTCCATGCCAAGCAACTCATCCTCATCCACCAGAAAGCCGAAGGGCTGCACGCGCGCACTTTCGGCATCAGCGATATCTACACCCGGCCACAATTGGCGCTCCAGGCCCCGGTCGGTAATCAACCAGGCTGTTCTGCGCAAGCGTTGATCACCGCCCGCGCCAGCGCGGACTATCTCCAGCAATTTGCTGTCGCCCCCCGCGCGCAAACGCAGCGGCGGCATGCGATCACCAAACTCATCGCGCACGGATATATCCACGATCTGCGCCAGATCCCGCTCCAACACACTCAAGGTGACCTGCAGGTCTGCGAGACGCCGAGCATGTTCCTGGGTCACCTGATCAGCGCTCAACACCGCGCGCAAGCCGCCGTAGGCAACCACGCTCATGATCGCAAATACCGCCATGGCCACGAGCATTTCCAGCAAGGTAAATCCGCGTGATTTCCCGGCGCTGTAATCCCTCATGGCAGCATGAACCCGGTGACCACAGCACGCTGCTCCTGCTCGCCCCGCTCAAAGAGCCACAAGGTCACATCGATACGTTTGACGGCCGGCAAGACGATCGGCGCCTCAGGCACATAATCACTGACATCCACCCGATAGCCATAACGGAACGGCCCCATAGTGGCGTCGCCACTGCGGTTACCTTCCGCCACCGGGCGCATGCCGGACTCATACTCGGCCAGCACATTCTGGCCAGCCCAATGGGCCAGCGTGCGCTCCTGCAGGTACAGGGTATTGCGCGAATGATCGGAGCCACCCTTGATCAAGGCCGCCAGGGCTACGGCCAGGATAGTCATGGCCACCAGCACTTCCAGCAAGGTAAAGCCGCTATTCCGGGAGCGCATCCAACACCTCGATAGTGCCTTCCAGCGTAATCTGGATATGCCGCTCCAGAGGTTTGCCGGGCACCCGCAAGGTGATCACCGACGGCGTCATTTCTCCGGTATTGCCCAGCCTCACATTGGGCTCCCACCCGGCCGTTTGCGGCAGCGCCCGGCGCTCACCTTCCTGCTCATATTCAAGCTCGACCACACCAGGCTCGAGTTGCCACGGCCCCAACTGCTGGTCGACCATCGGCTGCCATTCCCGGGTGCTGTCATCCAGAATGACCAGCTCAAGAAAGCTGTAGCCATCCCGCCGTAATCCCAGAGCGCGTTCGGCACTGCCGGTAATCAGCAACTCGTCCCGCGCCAGTTGCAGCACGCCGACCAGCCGTTGGGTCTCGGTTCGCAACTGGCGCTCTGCCCCGTCGCCGATGGACAAGGTCGCCAGGCTGGCCACAATGCCGACCAATACCAGCACAACCAGCAGCTCCATCAGCGTAAATCCTGATGTTGCGTATCGGTGTTGGGCGGCCGGCCGGCGCATGCTCAGCGATTCTCGTCCAGATCCATATTCCAGTTACCGATATCGGCGTTGGCGTCTTCACCACCGGGCCGGCCATCAGCGCCCAGGCTGTACAGATCGTATTCCCGGCCGTCGCGGCCTGGACGCAAATACTGGTATTCATTGCCCCATGGATCTTTCTGCAAGCGATCAATATAACCACCGGTACGATAATTACGCGGCACATCGCCGCTAGTGGGAATCGTAACCAGCGCAAACAAACCCTGCTCGGTCGTCGGATAATTGAAGTTATCCAGCCGGTAAAGATTCAGCGCGCTTTCCAGCGCACGTATGTCGTTTTGTGCCTTGGTGGTACGCGCCTGATCGGGGCGATCCATTACCCGAGGAACCACAACGGCGGCGAGGATGCCAAGAATCACGACCACCACCATGACTTCGATCAGGGTGAAGCCGCGTTGTCTACCGGCTTGTTTGCCGGCTTGTTCGCCGGAGCATCTAGAATTGAGCATGATCAGTTAACCAATTGATTGAGTTCAAAGATCGGCAGCAGGATAGCGAGTACGATAATCAGTACCACGCCGCCCATTGCCAGTATCAGCAGCGGCTCGAAAACACCCATCACTATTGCGATACGTGCTTCCAACTCCCGCTCCTGGGTTTCCGCCGCCCGCTCCAGCATCTGATCGAGCGTACCGCTGCTCTCACCGCTTTTGATCAGGCTTAATGTCATCGGCGGGAAAAAGCCGCTGCGCTCCAGCGCATGCCCCACCCCCGAACCCTCCCTGACTCGCTTGGCAGCATCGGTAACCGCATCGCGCATAGGCACGTTGGTCATGACACTGGCGCTCATGTTCAACGCATCCAACAACGGCACACCGCTGCCCGCCAGAATATTCAGCGTACGCGCAAAGCGCGCCGTATTCAGCCCTCTTATCAATCGGCCCAGCAAAGGTACGCGTAGCAGCCAGGCATCCCAGGCATAGCGAAACCCCGGCCTTTTTAGCATCTGCTTGAAAGCAAATACACCGCCGACCACCACCGCCAGCATCAACAGACCCCAGGTTCTCAGTGCATCGCTGGTGGCGATCAATGCGCGGGTCAACCACGGCAGTTGCTGGTTCATGCCAGCAAACACCTGAACCACCTCGGGCACGACATAGGTCAACAGGGCGACGGTCACCAGCAGGGCAATGACCGTCAGGATGGCCGGATAGAACATCGCCAGTTGAATTTTCTGGCGCATGGCATTTTGCGCCTCGACGTTATCCGCCAGCCGTTCGAGTACCAGATCCAGGCGCCCGGCCTGCTCGCCCGCTGCTAGCGTGGTGCGGTAGATCGCCGGAAAGACCGAGGGGAATTCGCCCAGTGCATGAGCCAGGGGCAAACCTTCCATTACCCGGGTACGCACCGCAGACAGTGTCGATTTGACTTTCTGCGTTTCACTTTGCCGCGCCACGGTGCCCAACACTTCTTCTATCGGCATGCCGGCGCGGGCCAGGGTCGCCATCTGCCGGGTGGCCAGGGCCAGTTCCAACGGCTTGATGCGCTGCTGCAGGACCGGCATGCGCATCACCGATTTGCGCTCAGCCACCTGACTGACCGACATCGGCATCAGCCCCTTGTCGCGCAGGCGGCTGCGCACCTGGCGGGACGAATCGCCCTCCTCCACACCCTTGCGAGTGCGACCTGCGTTATCCAGGGCGACGTATTCGTAGGCGGGCATGATCAATCCTCCCGGGTGACGCGCAGCACTTCTTCCAGGGTCGTCTGCCCGGCCAGCACACGCCGCAGTCCGTCATGGCGTATGCCCGTTTGCGCCAACCGGGCGTGACGGATCATTGCCTGCTCACTGGCACCGTCATGAATCAGCCCGCGCAAGGTATCGTCTACCTCGATCAGTTCATAAATACCCGTGCGGCCTTTATAGCCATTGTTATTGCACTGCGCACAACCCACTGCGCTATACAGAATCGGCGCCTCATTTTCCGCAATGCCCATCAGCCGGCACTCGCTGGCCGACGCCTGATGGGGTTTCATGCACTCAGGGCAAAGGGTCCGCACCAGGCGCTGTGCCAGCACCCCGTTCAACGTGGAAGACAACAGAAAGGGTTCGATGCCCATGTCACGCAGTCGCGTGATTGCGCCTACGGCGGTATTGGTGTGCAGCGTGGAAAATACCAGGTGACCGGTCAAGCTCGCTTGAATGGCGATCTGTACCGTTTCCACGTCACGGATCTCGCCGACCATTACCACATCCGGATCCTGACGCAGGATAGCGCGCAGCCCCCGAGCAAAGGTCATGTCCACCTTGGTATTGATCTGCGTCTGGCCTATGCCATCCAGGTAATACTCGATGGGGTCTTCGACGGTGAGGATATTGCGAGTGCGATCATTGAGCTGCATCAGGGCCGAATACAGCGTCGTGGTTTTACCTGAGCCCGTCGGGCCGGTCACCAGTACGATGCCATGCGGCCGGGCAATGACTCTTTCCATTGCCTCGTAGTGATCCTTGCCCATACCCAGTTGGCGCAGTTCCAGGCGCCCGGCCTGTTTGTCGAGCAGACGCAACACCACGCGCTCGCCGTGACCTGAGGGCAGCGTGGACACCCGTACATCCACCGCCCGGCCGACCAGTTTCAAGCCGATCCGGCCATCCTGAGGCAGGCGCTTTTCAGCAATATCCAGTTTCGCCATGACCTTGATCCGCGACACTATGACCGGCGCCAAGGCCCGGGGCGGCTCCAGGATTTCGCGCAGCACCCCATCGACCCGCAGGCGGATCGACAGGCGGTTTTCAAAGGGCTCGATATGGATATCTGAGGCGTTTTCCTTTACCGCTTCGGACAACAGCGCGTTGATCAGCCGAATAATCGGCGCCTCATCCTGTGATTCCAGCAAATCCTCTGGCTCGGACAAGGACTGCGCCACCGACATCAAGTCGGCATCTTCACTTAGACCCTCGACAAACTGCATGGCATCGTTGGCCGAACGTTCGTAGCGATCACGCAACCGCGCGGCAAAAGCGTCATCATCCAATACCTGCGGCTTCAGCGGATGGCCCGCACGGCGACGCAATTCCAGCAGTGCCTGAGGATCACAATCGGCGCGCACGTAAACGTCCAGATGCCCATCGCGCAACATGCCAGGCACCACGCCGAAACGCCTGGCAAACCGATAGCCGGTCTCCGCCTGGGGACCAGGATCGGGAATCAGACCACCCATGTCGCTGTCAGTCATCGCCTACCCCTTATTGCGCAGCCTGTGGTGGCGGTGGAATGTTGCTGGTCTTGGCGGGCACACCACCGCGATAGGCATTTTCAAAGGGCGGCGGCAGGCTGAGCAGATAGTTCCAGTCAGGCAGCACGGGCCGGCTATCGGCCGGCAACAGGCCGCCCTGGCGGTTCTGCTCACGTACCTGCTGATCGCGGATATAGGTGTATTTGGAGTGACTAAGATCCTGCGACAGGGCGGCATCACGCACGATTACCGGCCGCAGAAAAACCATCAGGTTGCGCTTTTCCATACGTGCCGTGTCGTAACGGAACAGCCGACCCAGCACCGGTATATTGCCCAGACCAGGGACCTGGTCACGGGTCTCGACCAACTGGTCGTCAATCAAACCGCCGAGCACGATCAGTTCGTTATCATCGACCATGACGTGGGTCTTGAGCGTGCGCGTGTTGGTAATCAAGTCAGCTGCGCCGGTTACGCTTTGAGCAATCTGTGAGACTTCCTGCTCAATTTCCAGGCGCACCGCGTTGCCTTCATTGATCTGCGGCTTGATCTTCAACTTGATGCCCACGTCTTCACGCTGAATGGTGTCGAAGGCTTGCCCGGATGTCTCTACAGAACGCCCGACAATAAAGGGTACATTCTGGCCGACAACGATTTCGGCCTCTTCATTGTCCAGCGTCATCAAACTGGGCGTGGACAGAATGTTGCTGGAACTGTCGCCCTGCAGGGCATTAATCAGCAGCGCAATCTGAGTACTGCCGATGCGCCCGAAGCCGCCCAGAGTTGCGCCATCACTCAATGACGGCGGCGTGGTTACGCTACCATCCAGGAAAGCCGCAGCAGCAGCAGCGGTACCAACGATACCGTTACCACCGCGGTTGAAATTGATAATACCTACGCCAGCGCTCTCGCTGCCGATACCCCATTGCACGCCCAGCTCCTTGGCCCGGTCGTAGGACACTTCGGCGATGACCGCTTCAACCAGTACCTGAGCTCTGCGAATGTCCAGTTGGGAAATGATCGAGGCCATATCGCGGGACAGCTCCGCAGGGCCGAAGATCACTACCGAGTTGGTGCTTTCGTGCGCCTGAATGCGTACGGCAGATTGGCGCCCGCTCATCATACTGCCGCTGGACATGCTGCTGCCGTCGGGGCTCTGCGTCATATTCTCTTCGACCTCACGGCCTTCAGCGATGCCTCGTAGCACCTCTGCTACCGCTTCGGCATTGGCGTAGCGCAGATAATGTACCTGCGTCGCACCGCCATCTGCCGGGCGATCCAACTGCTGGATGATCTCGCGCAGCGAACCCCGATTCGAAGGATCGCCGCGCAGGATTACCGTATTGGTGCGCTGATCGGCGATCACCCGCGCCCGCTTGGTGAAATCCTCACCCGGCGTCGGCGCATCCAGCGAATCAACGATCCGCACGAGATCCAGTGCCGAGGCATGCTGGAGCGGCACGATCTCGAACTCTTCCATGGACTCCAGATCGATGCGCTCGATCAGCGCCTGGATTCGACGGACATTGGCGGCAGTGTCGGCAATCACCAGGCTGTTGGACTCGGCTGCGGCGGCCAGATGCCCGCCCTTGGGCACCAACGGCCGTAGAATGCGCACCAGTTGGCCGGCGTTGATATGCTTGACGCCAATCACATGGGTGATGACCTCGTCACCGCGGCTGCGGCCATCCAGCGAGCCTACTTCGTTTTCCTTGGCCTGCACTTCCGGCAGAATCCGTACCGTGCCCTGCTCACCCGCCACAGCCGCGAAACCGTAGGACTTGAGCACACCCAGGAACAGATCATAAAGCTCACCGCGCTTGACCGGGGTGCCTGACACCACATTGACCTGACCGCGTACCCGCGGGTCCACGATAAAATTGATGCCTGTTTCCTGGCTGACTATTTCGATCAGCCCGTTGATCTCGGCATCGCGCAGGTTGAGCACCAGTTCCTCTTCCGGGTCTCCGGCGGTCTGGGTCTGGGCCTGGATAGACGCGCTCAGCAAACTGAGCCCGAGCAGCAGCGGGAAGGTACAGCGGGCAATGTGGGACAGCATCGGCATTGTGTCTCAATCCATCGTTATCGTAATAGTCATCGGGTCACCGTTTCTCTCCACCGTCAGGTTGACGCTGTCGCCCGTCAGCTCCTGAAGAATGTCGCGGTAATCATTAATTTCTGAAACGGGGGTGCCCTCGACTGCAGTCACCACATCGCCAGCCTGCAGGCCAGCGGCTTCAAATTCGCGCGCATTGCGTGCGGGGCTGATTTCCAGCCCGTACATCGTGCCATCGACCATGACCGGGCTGGCGGATACCACTTCCAGGAAACGTTGCGGATCGTTCATCCAGGCCTCACGATCAATACGCGCGACGCCGCCGTCTGGCGCCAAGGTCACGCTGGTATCCACCTGAGGTAAGTTAGCTGTGCGGCGCGAAGGTGTTGCGGCACCAGAGGACAGAGGCCGGCGCTGCAAGCGCAGGGTTTCGAGCTGGCCATCACGCACCAGTATTACCCGATCGGCCAGCACCTGATCCAGGCGCACACTGCCGGGCAGGCTGGCGCCCACCCGATAATATTTTTCCGGCTGACCCTGCGGCGCCAGAATAGCGCCACTGCGCTCAGGATCAGGGTCAGCCAGCACGCCCTTGAGCACCCAACTGAGGGACGTATCCGGTGCGTCCACAACCGTATTGGCGGCTCTGGCTGCAGAGCCGAAAACAGACAGGGCCGCCACATCATCAAAACCACGGACCCGAGCCGTTTCAGCACCGTTGGCTACTGGATCAAGACGACTGTCCTCCACCGAAGGCAGCATGCTGGATGGCTCAACGAGCATCCAGGTGAGCCGCCCAAGCATCACCACGACCACCGCCACCAGTAGCAGGGTAATCAGGCGCACGACAGGTTCGATTGATAAGCGGGCATTCAAAGGTATGCGTTCTCCGGGCAAAGACAGGGGCTGTACACAGCAGCCAGGCCAACAAACCGACATACTACTGACCTTTCTTTGCAAAATTATTGTTATAGGTCTGAAACAAGTGAGACAGACGGGTCGATTGTCACGAAATTGCCCAGCGCCGACAACCCCCTTAACGGGTTAAAGCGTTTCTTTCGCCTATTTTTGCAGGCCGTTACCGGCATGCTCGCCCATAGAACCCACCCATTTGGGTGGGTTCGCTGACACAGTCATCCATTAAATCAATGCTGGCATATCCATGGCCGCGAAATAGGTCTCGCTAATCCCTACGTTTGCTTGCTGCCCGGGTGTTTTGAGGCTTTACTCTAATCCAGCAATGCCAGCTCAACCGGTGACACCCCAATAAAAACAATTTATGGCTTTGCCCTTCAGGAGAATAAGAATGAGAGCTTCGAAGAAAACCGCATTTTTAAGTGTCGCGATCAGCGCCATCGTATTATCCGGTTGTTTCAGTGGTGGTGGTGGCGGTAGCAGTAACGCCGATGCTGTAACTCCTCCAGCCCCTCCCCCACCGAGCGAGCCGCTGACGCGTCAGCAGCAACGAATACTGTCTGGTGAGGCTTTTGACCCAATGGTCCCAGCCGTCATAGCGTCAGACGAGGCATTCCGTGACAACGGTCTTGCGGGTTATGAAGACAGCGACCGATGGTTCGGTGTGCTGGGCGGAGCGCGGTATCGGATTGAGGTGCCTTCTGGCGAAGACTGGAACGGCATGGTTGTAATGTGGGCCCACGGGTTTCGTGGTGAAGGCCCTACTCTCTTCGTAGACAATCCGCCTATGCGGGAATATCTGCTAGCCAATGGTTATGCCTGGGCCGCTTCGTCATACAGCACTACTTATTACGATGTCCGTGCAGGTGTTGAGGATACTAACGCACTCGCGTTGGCATTCAACAATATAGCTGAAGAAAATGGTCGTACCCTTGACCAGCCGTCGAAGCGATACATCACTGGCGTTTCCATGGGCGGGCACGTAGCAGGGGCCGCTATTGAACGTGAAACCCAAGAGACCGCCAACAACTTTGTCCCCTATGACGGTGCTGCGCCAATGTGTGGGGTAATGGGCGATACCGAGCTCTTTGATTATTTTACCGCCTATGGCCTGGCACTCTATGAGTTAGCGGGCGTAGGCGCGGACAGCTTTCCCGTTTCAGAAGCAGATGCTGCAGAAAAAGTCGCAGTTGCCAGGAATGTGCTGTGGGCGAATTACTCAGCCAGTCAGGCTGCCAATACTTTGACTGCAGCGGGTCAGCCGCTGTTTCCGATTCTCCAAAATCTGACAGGTGGCGAGCGGCCAGTCTATAACGTGGCGTTTGGTGGTTTTCAGAACCTACTTCAGGGCTTCGCCGGCGCTGACGGCACTATTACCGGGATACTTAATGACAGCGTGGTGGACACCACAGACGTACTTTATCGGTTCCTCAGCAAACCAGGTCAGCCCCTCATTGGATTGGAAGTACCCTTCAACGCCAATATCGTAAAGGCTGTTCCAACAGCAGGCGCGAATGGATTAAGGGAAGACGGTCTGAGGTTTATTCCCAAGGTTAACGGCGATCTCTATGCCGATATCCCTGTTGTAACGGTGCACACTCTGGGCGACCTTTTTGTGCCCATAAGCATGCAACAGATATATCGCACACGGATGGAAGCTAACGGCTGGGGTGACAACTTGGTTCAGCGAGCTGTGCGTGCTCCCGGTCACTGCGACTTTTCCTTGGAAGAGTTCGAAAGGACACTGGACGCCATGCTGCAATGGGAACAGGAAGACATCGTACCTCTTGGTGACGACCTGCTTGATCCCGACGCTATGGCCGACCCTCTGTTTGGCTGCGAGTTCACAGTCGATGGAGCGCCGGAAACTGCCACTCGGGCATTTATCTCCCCATTAATTGGTGCCTGTCCAACACCCATAATCTAAATAGCAATAGTTGCCTGTCAATTACAGGCCTGCCACGCCTCGCGTGTCAGGCCTGCCTTTCTTCAACCGCCAGCACTTCCCTCACTTTGCGCTTCACGTTCGATTGTTTCAAGGCCACAACGTTATCCTTCAATTCCTGAATCTCTTCCTGCGGCAGCTCCTTTTCCACCTGTGCCTGCAAATCAGCGAGCGCGCCTTTGGCTTTGCCAATCATTAGCCCCACGACTTCAACAATGGCCAATGCCCGCCGGGGGCCTAGCACCAGCAGAGCAATCGTCAACACCAGCACCCACTCGCTCAAGCCATTATCAAACATGTTGCGGCCTCCTGGTCAGGACACTAGTTCTTCTTTATCCACCTGACGTTTATGTGCTGCTGGTTCGACGTCCAGTGCCAATGCCTCCCGGGCATCCTCGCCGTCGCGTACTGCCTTCTTGAAACCACTCAAAGCACCACCAAGATCACCGCCAATGGAACGCAACCGCTTGGTGCCAAACAGCAACATCACGATCACCAATACGATCAGCAAAGAGCCGATACTTACGCCACCAATACCCATAGGAATTCTCCAGAATAGAATTCCGCGCGGCAGGTGCCGCGCGGACAATGTCATAGCATCAAAAGAGTCTTGTTAGAAGAGTTTCGGCTCCTGCTTAGCTGCCGATAATCCCGCCGTCATCCTTCCAGATAACCACTGTTGCCGAACGCGGCGGATAGAGGTTCAGATTGTTATCAGGCCAGGTGCTACGGTTGGTACCTGCAGCCCATTCTGCACCGCTGGTGGTCGCACCAGGATGCTGGACGTTGATAAACATGGTGCGCTGATCAGGCGTAGTGATACAGCCAGTAATTTCCTGGCCGACTGGTCCAGTCAGGAAACGTCTTACTTCACCGGAGACAGGATCTGCAGCAAACTGCTGGTTGTTGCCCATAATCTGGAACACGCCGGAGTTCTGCGAACCTTCCCCAATATCAGTCTGGATCCAGACGCGGCTATCCTTGTCGATCCACAAACCGTCCGGCGAGCTCATATAGGCCTCTTCACCGACCACGTTGCCGTTAAGATCACGACCTGTCAAGTTTTCCTGGCCATTTTCACCACCGTCACCTGCCAGCAGGAAGATATCCCACTCGAACTGGGTGGCGGCCTGATCGCCATCAGCCTCGGCCCAGCGCACGATCTGACCATGTTGGTTCAGCGGTCGTGGATTGGCGCCGTCATCACCTGCAGGCCGCCCGCTGTTGTTAGTCAGGGTGAAATAGACGTCGCCATTATTGGGATCCACCGCGCCCCATTCCGGGCGATCCATCGGCGTCGCGCCGACGGTATCCGCCGCCAGACGGGTATTGACCAGCACATCAGCCTGGCTGGTGAAGCCGTTGGCGCTTGTCAGGCCATTGCTGCCAAACACCAGCGGCAGCCATTCGCCACTGCCATCGGCATTGAATTTGGCAACATAGAGCGTGCCGGTATCCAGCAAAGAGCCACTCGCCGTTGAACGGTTGTAGTTCTGGGCGCTGACAAACTTGTAGATATATTGGAAGGTTGAATCGTCACCCGAATAACACACTACCGGGCTGCCCTCGACTGCTGGGGCAAAAACCACACCTTCATGGGCGAAACGACCTAGGGCGGTCCGTTTCTGCGGCACCGCGTTCACATCAAAAGGATCTACTTCGACCATCCAGCCAAAACAGTTTGGCTCATTGCGATAGTCGCCGGTGGCGTTTGCGGCCTTGATACTGGCATCAAAGCGCACATATTCATCAGCGCCGCTTTCAGCCAGCTCCCAGGCATAACGGCCGGTGCCGGTAGCGCTTGAGTTCACACCATAACGTGAGTGCTCACGGGGGTTGGCGTTGCCGCCGTTACGGAAATAGCCTGCCCAGTTTTCCTCGGAAAACATATAGGTATTCCAAGGCGTTACGCCGTGGGCGCAGTTATTCAGCGTACCCCGGGTCATGGTGCCCGCGGGGCTATACAGCGTGCGGACAAACGAGGTGCCTCGTACCGGACCCTGAATTTCCATCGGCGTCAGCGCCGTGATACGACGATTGAGGTTATCCGGCTGAATTTGCCATTCGTTGTTGGAACCTTTGATTACCCGAAAAATGCTGATGCCATGCGCGTTCATCTCTTTCAGCACTTCGTCGGTGTCACGACGACGATTGATAACGTTACCGTTCACATCCAGGTCTTCGTAAATCCGCACACCGCCTGAGCCGAGGTTCTGGCCAATGGAGTTTTCATGCATGTAGCGTGGTTCAACATACTCGTGATTCATCACCAGCAGGCCGTCAGTTGAGCTACCTTCGTGAGTGTCGGTACCTTCAATCGGGAAAAAATGCATACCATCGTGATGGGAGCCTACCTGGTCGGCTTGATCAGCACCGGTGTTGGTGATGGAAAACGCCGGGAATGAACCTGCTATCGGCGTGCCCCAAGGAGCGAGGATATGGTAGCTGTACCCCTCAGGCACAATGATTTCATCCGCTTCACTGGTGGGGATGGCGGTAAAACCCAATAACGCGGCAGGTGCCGGCGGAGTCGATTCATCATCGTCATTGCTGCTAGAGCCGCTATTGCAACCAGCCAGGCCTATGCCCATAAACCCAAGCGCGGCAGCGCCCATGCTGCCTTTGAGTACATCACGGCGGGCCAGACGGGCCTGCAGAATAGAAGCAAAGGTGGGGTTCAGTGAATAATTGATCTGCGGCTCGTCGCCTTCCCCATGATCTACAACAGTCATTTGCGTGTGCAATTCAGTGGACATCCGGTTTTCCTCATCAGGTTTTTTTAATTGACCGGCATATGATGAAAAAACCAGATGACAGGAAGGCAGCAGAAAGATGAAGGTTCTGCGGCGATTTCAAGACGGATTGAAGGGATTAGGATGACAGCGGTGGCGCTTACAGAGAGCTCGCCTGATAAAGCAAAAAGCCTAGCTGGGCGAGACGCCGAGCAAGCTGGTCCTTCGTCAGGGATTATTCGGCGCTTTGCGCCTCACCCCTCCGGGGCCGCCTTCGCTTTGCTGCGGCGTTCCTGCGCCTGCTTTGCAGACTCCGGTCGAACGAGGGTTCTCACCGAGAGCTCACCTGATAAACAAAAAGGCCCCTGCTTTCGCAGGGGCCTTTTTGTTTATTGGCGGAGAGTCAGTCCGCTTCTCGCAGGATCTATAAAGACAGCATGAGACGAATTTATATGACATTTTTTCTATCTATTTCAGATAGTTAACATTTTTTATTTGTCTCACCTGACCTCTTTGGATATCATCTTGCCAAATTTTTTATGTTGGCAAGGTTGTTGGGAGTAGCGGTATGCCCAAGGTGGCAAAGGTGTTATCTGACCGGCAAATAAAAGCCATTAAGTTGCCCGGGTTTTATCCGGTGGGCGGCGTCAAAGGGTTGGGCCTCAAAATCGGTATAGGGGATTCACGCTCCTGGATATTGCGCACGTCCACAGGCGAACTGCGCACCGCCGCGAATGGAAAACCCTATGCCGTTCGCAGAGATTACGGTCTCGGTGGATTTCCCGATGTGAGTTTGGCCGAGGCGCGAGTAAAGGCTTCAGAACTGCGCCAGCAACTTAGAGCAGGTGTTGATCCCGTCGCTGAAAGAAACGCCCGCCGTGCATCTCAGCGGGCCGAGCGCGCCAAGCTTAAGAACTTTGAGGCGGTGGCACGGGAATGCCACGCAGTACGCGAATCCGAATTCAAGAATGCCAAGCACGCTGCGCAATGGATCAATACGCTGGAAACCTACGCTTTTCCTGTTTTGGGCAAGTTACCTGTTGGCGCAATCGATACCGTCCACCTGGTAGAGGTACTGCAACCGATCTGGTTGACCAAACATGAGACGGCCACCCGGGTCAGACAAAGAATTGCCAGCGTACTCGATTACGCGACAGCAATGGAGCTACGAGCTGGCCCTAACCCTGCTGGATTGCAGGGCAACCTAAAAGAGTTGCTGCCCAAATCGAAAGCGGTTCGCAAGAAAGCAGGCAAAAGACATCATGCCCGTATACCGGTGGATCAGATGGCTACGTTCATGGCCGATCTGAGGACCAGAAGCAGTATCAGCGCTAAAGCCCTGGAATTTGCCATCCTTACCGCAGGACGTTCAGGCGAAGTACGCGGCGCACCCTGGAGCGAAATTGACCTGGAAAGTCGAGTATGGCGCCTGAGCGCTGAACGCATGAAGGCCGCCAGGGGCCATACCGTTCCTTTATCCGATGCGGCGATAAAATTGCTCGAGTCCTTGCCCAAAGGTTCGGGCACCAAGCTGCTGTTCACCAACAGCAAGCAAGCGGCTCTCTCTGATGCTGCGCTTAGCAAACTGATAAAGGATATGCACGGAGCCGCAGTGAAAGCCGGCGGCAAAGGCTACATCGACCCCGAACAAGGCCGCATAGCCACCCCACACGGCACCGCGCGCTCCAGTTTCAAGGATTGGTCACTCAGCAGTACCGCTCGTATCATGGCGAACGGGAACAGTTCGAGCTTCCCGGATGAGTGGAGCGAACTAGCTCTAGCGCACGTCAATAGCGACGAAACTCGGGCGGCCTATGCCCGCTCGGGATTGCTGGAGGAGCGCCGGGAATTGATGGACGCCTGGGCCGCTTATCTGAATGAAAGAAAAACCAACAACGTAGTCAAGATTTCCAAGTGAGCAATACGCAGAACGAGCAGCTGGGAGGGATGAATTACCACAAACGCGAGTTATTACTGAAATTCGGCATTTAGACGAGATATGACAGGGCGGGATCTGGATACCTTATCTGTACCAACCATCAGTGAGGTCCCACGTCATGTATTACAGCATCAAGCAGATTTGCCAGCGGTATAGCGTCGCGCCAGCCACCATTTGGAGGTGGGTCAGCAAGGGTCACTTCCCCAGGCCCTATAAGCTCGGCCCAAAAACCACTCGTTGGCACATAGAAGATCTGGATGGGTTTGAACCCAAGAGACGCGCCACCAACGCTCAGCCAGCAATGACCAGCCCGGCTGCTTGAGAAGCCCTTCATATACCGCCCTTTCGGTTTCCACAAAACTTGTCAAATCGAGGCAAGCTTTGATTCTCGATCCTTAAGGGCGAGTCACCGTTGCTCATCACACCGGTCTACTGGCGTGTCATCAAGCCTCGCTACTAGGTAGCTAGACCTCATCGCCAAAATAGACATCTTGAGCCACCAGGCCGAACCTGTCCGCGGGCACGTCATTGGCTTTATCTTTATCGAACATGTGGTGCATGCGCCGCTGCTCTTTGAGATATGCCACTGTTTCAAAAAAACATCCCTCGCAAATTTGCAGCTCATATTTATCGCCGTCGTGCTTTGAGCCGAAACCCCATTGAGCCCCCAGCGTCGCGTATTCAAACCCGCTGACCGGCGCTCGGGTAGAGCACTGGCAAACGTCGCACACGACGTCGGTGACGGTGTCGACTTCAGCCTTTCCGATAATTTTCATCAGGACCTTATCCTCTGGGTTAATCAGATTCGGCCGGCTTGCCTCGCGCCTACATCCGCACCCGATCTTATGAACTTCAAAACAGTAAAAAGGCTGACCTGACTTTTCTGCCAGCCATAGCTGACAGAAAAGAATAAACACCCTCCCCTGGCTGATTCTCCCGCTCTAGCTAAACAGCTCGGGGTTAATGTCACGTGGCTCGTGGAAAATCACCTCATCAACCCTCGTCGACTCCACGAAAGCCCGCGGTACATCCTGGTAGCACATGCCGCCTTCGACCTCATAGCTGAAGCCATGGCACTTTTTATCAGCTTCATGCCAGTGGATGCTGGAAATATTCACCAGCCGATCAACCTTCCAGGAGTCACCGCCATTCATCTCTTGAGGCGTCAACAGATTGATGCCATGCACGAACAGCTCTTTACTCTGGCCGCTCAACATTTCCCTGAATTCGAACGGGTCGCTTACCAATAAGGTCCGGACAATCCGTTCATCATCTCCATGGCCTAGGGCTTCGAATTTGATAAGGCATACAGCCTTGTGCAGGACCAGCTCAACCATCGGCCAAGCCTGCATGCTTTGATTGATGGCAGAGATGTCACGCTTTTCAGAGGTACGGTAGGTCACAAACATAGCACTTCCTTTCTTCGTTATGAACACTATGGATTGTAACGCTATAGTGTTCATATCAAAATTAGGAGTGCTTTAGAGCAGTCGGCTCCACTGCATGAGCCGGTGGGCGTCAGCGGGTATCATTATTCTCGCTGGGGCTGGGACTTGGATTGTCCGCTATCCGAATTCGGTTGATCCAGCCTGCAAGCGATAACATAACCAACAGTAGTCATGACTGCTAACGCGATCAAAATAGCGCAGACCAATAAAATAAAAATGGCATCGGCGGTCATCTCTATCCCTATCTCATAATTCATGGCTGTGACAGGCTAAAATCGGGTCTCGATGTCCAGTCACCGAAAGCCTAGCAAATAGCTCACAACCACCATCTGGCTGGGAAGTAGGATAGGGAATGATCCCTTCCAACTAAGGGCTTCAGGCCCTAAGCCTACTACTAGCTGAGGATGTAAGTCACGAACGATGGCTGCCGGCCTGGGTGAAATCAAACTAAGACGGAAATGTCTGAATCGCCCTTTGTTTGATTGCCACGATTGAGTGGCCACTTTTGCCGTTATAGCCCGAGGGTATTGACTACTATCGGCCAATAGCGGCCCGTGTTGAATGGTTGCTCCCACGCCCAAAGTGGTTACTCATAACCTTCCACGCTAGGCCACATGCGGCTTACCATGAAGCCAGCCAGGTGGTGAGTTGTTACGCAACTCTTAGATGGTGACAAGCTCGCAGAATAACCATCCAATGCAAGTGGGCCGACCGTGGTCAACACGATTGATGCAGCCCAGTAGATAGGGTATGCCGGGGTAAATAATGACTCGAGCAGTAAGAATTCCGCAATGAGGAAGCTCCCAGATGATGAGTAACCGGGATTTCTACACTCGCTTCAAGCCCGTAAGAAATACCTTCAGGCAGTACGACCCAAAGAGCATTCTGCAAACGAGCCTGGAGATCCTATACCGGCCGGATAGGGATCGCCTTGACCGAGCTAGAAAGCAGCCGTGGATACACATGCTGCTCCTCAAATGGGTCTTTATCGACGATGACATTCAGCGCTCTGGCCGTCCCGCAATAAGCGTGCAGCAAATGGATGCATTGCTCCAGCGTACATATGAGCTTTCCTGGGACACCCGCGGGCCGAATGATTTTGAAGGCGTAACGTTATTCTTCAGAGCGCTCGCGGCGCAGCAGTTTCTGTATCAACATCCAGTGAACCTGGACGGACTGGCGCGTCAGCAAGCTTTGTTTGCAGGGGTGCAGGACGGCCATTTCTTCCAGCGAGCGTTCGTTAGCTCCAACGGCCTCCCGATTGCCCAATTTGTGAAGCTCGCGCTGGGGTTAATTTGCCGTTTCCTGGATCAGCCAGGCTATTCAATCTCCCGCCGTTATTTTGCTCCGCTAGAGACCGATATTTCACCGGAGCACATCGAGGCCTTCCTGACTGCCGTGTCTGTCGACATTAACGATCTACCGTCGATGTTGCGTGAGCTTGAGACCCGAGGGCGCAGAACAACTGAGTTCGTCGAGGAAACGCCTTTCATCTCCTTTCCCCTCATTCGCGTTGGTGGAGCTTACTGGTGCGTGTATCCCGAAATACTGCACCGAACCCTCGGCCACTTCGTTTTCGATGCGCTCAAGAGAGTTGACCCCAATAAGTTCGCCCTGCACTTCGGAAGAAGGTTCGAGGCCTACGTCGGCGAGCTCGTGGCCGCGACCGGATTACCGTTTGCCACTGAGGCAGCGCTCGAGCAGAAGCTACCTGGCCAGGGAAAGCTGGTTGATTTTATGGTGGTTGATGGGGAGGCAAACATCTTCATCGATGCCAAGGGCGTCGAGATGGCGCCGCGTGGGAAGATCGCCCACCTCCAAGATGTGGTTAGGGGGGCTACCGGAAATTCGTTGCTGAAGGCCGTTGAGCAGGGCTTGGCCGTAAAAGTCAGGCTGTCGCAGCTCGCTGGGGATGATCCAGTGGTTCAGGAACGCGCAGACAACTACCTGATCGCGGTCACGTACAAAGAGCTGTACATCGGCAACGGACAGATGCTGAGCAGCGCCGTCGGTGAAGATGCTCTAAACCGCATTCTCAGCGCATATCCAGAGGAGGGGCGAATCCCCCTTGAGCGAATCTACTTTCTCACTATCGACGAAATGGAGCACCTCATGCAGATGGTACGAGAGGGACGAATTCGCCTGCATGAAGCATTGAGGCGGGCAGCTGCTGCCGACGCAGATCCAAATACCCGGAAGTTTATGTTCTCGATGCACCTTAATGAATGGCCGGAGAGCCAAGGGCTTTTCTCACCTTTGGCTGATTCGTTCGTACCGGTAATCGATGGCCTGACGGACATCCTCAAGGCCTGAGAAAGCACCTAAGGAGTTGTCAGATCGAACGCCCAAGCTTGTAGACTGCCGTTAAATTCAACTACAGGCGTCGCTTGGCTTCCCGAGCGTATCCGAATGGCTATTTATGGCCGGGACTAGGCAGTCGCGACTGGCTGGAGTCGGCCAAAAGCGGACAGTCATGGCGTCTACGATACTATGCGCGACTCACACAGCACGTCCGCGAACGTCAGGGTAGGGGTAATTGGTGTCAGGTGAACATAACTCGTCTGATCGTCCGCCGTTAACAATTTTTCTGCCTTGATCCGCCTATCGGAAAGGCCATGCCAGCTGCCTGTTTGTCAGAAATTTTCATCTGAACCCAGTTTTGCCGGAAAGGCAGTCGCCCTGCTCAAGAAAACCAATGGTCGGCATGCCCTCGCCAAACAGTGTATTGGCGGCTATCAAGGCGTTGCCACTGTCTTGGACCGGCTATGAACCAGTGCGGCTAGCGGCTCATCCTGACTCAGGAACAAGCTTGTCAGACGACACCAGGACAAGGGGTTGGTACTGCACTCGCCCGCCTCGATGGCCTGTTTAACCGCACCCACATCCACCCGGTTCATATAGCCCACCGCATCATCCATGCGCTCGGCAGTGCCAAAGCCACCTTCAAGCATTTCGGCCATGGCCTGTTCACGACTCCAGCCATCATAAACGATGCGGTACATCGCGCTGATCAGCCCGGTGCGATTCTGGCCGTGCTTGCAGTGCACTAAAACACCACCCTGCTGCTCGCCTGCGCGAATGGCGCGCAGCACGGAAATGACCTGGGTATCGGTAACACGGTCTCCGCGCAACGGAATGTGGATACGACGGATTGCATCGTCACCGAGCCATAACGCATCACTTTGCTGATGAAGATTGATCACGGTGCGGATGCCCCGTTGGTGCAATTGCGCAAAATCGTCAGTTTGCGGCAGCGCACTTCGATAGAGCGAGGGGCTCAACGCATACAGGCGAAAGCCGGCATCCAGCGGAGTAGCCCAGGTTGTCGGTCGCTCCTGTTGTTCGCTCAGCATAGGCGGCGGGACATCAACATGGCTACTGCGTAGTACATCCGGACGCCATAGCGCCACGATGGCCAAAATGCACAGCGGTAACAACAACCAAGCCGCATAACGTAGCGGACGTTTAAACAGCGCCATGCTGAACATCTCCGTAAAGGCTTCTGGAGGCATCAAGGCTCGGCGGTTGCCGGTACAGGATCAGTCGATAGCAAAGCAGACTGATGCACCAGTCAAACAGCAGTGTCCACAGGTTGTGTGACATAAAGTGCGCACCTTGCATGGTGCGGCCGATTGAGAATATCGCCCCCAGCGTCAGCGCCACGATCAGGGCTGTGCGAGCCGCACGGGGACGACGGTCGCGCAGCAAGAAAAACAGCGCCAGCAAGGAAAATCCTGAGGAAGCATGGCCGCCCGGCCAGCAACGTCCAGCCTTGTCGCTCGGCGGGCGCACGCCCAATAATGGTGTGTGCACCTGATCACCACCGTATTGCTGAAGGCTCCAAGGGCAGTGCACATTGGTCAGCGCCTTGAGGGGCGTCACGAGACTGGTGCATAGCGCCATGGCCAACACCAGATAACCAAGCGACCGCCGGTAGACCCGCAGCCGCGTAGGTAAAAGGCTAAGCAGAAACCCCACGATGGCCAACACACCGATCACTATGACCGCCTGCTTGGCGCGGTCATGCAGAATATCCTCCAGAAAGAAACTGTGACGGCCAATGAAGCCCTCTCCTGGCTGATAGAACAGGTTGGAGATGGCCACATCCAGCGGGCCCGGATCAACCAGCAGCATCAGAGTCATCACGATGAACGGTAGCGCCAGCCAAAGTCGAAAATTGAATGGTCTGGAAACCTGTATTTGCGCCTTCATCTCTGGCTGATCCGCGCTTTGGATGCTATCGGTGCATGCCAGGCCAGCAAATCATGCCCGAAGGCATAGCTGGATCCCTCGTAGTAAGCAATGCTCCGCGCGATCAATGGATCGCTCTGGTCGGCCGTACTTTCAAGACTGTCACCCAAGGCGTCGTCGTGCAGACGCATCAATTGACGCGGGCTGAGAATCGCCAGATTCTCGCCATCAAATAGTCCCAGATGCTGATAATTGCCAATCAAGGCGCGCCCCGGCGCGGCATCCTCGCGCAGTACATTGCGGCCAAAGAAGGTCGAGGTGTAATCCATATTCAACAAACCGAGCAGCGTAGGAGCCAGGTCAATCTGACTGGTCAGAGTGGTCACCTCAGCTGGTTTTACCAACTGCGGCGCATAGATGAATAACGGAATGTGATAGCTGCTGACAGGCAGATCTTCCTTGCCGGCACTACCCGCCGTATGGTCCGCAATAAACACAAATACCGTGCTATTAAACCAGGGCTTCTGCCGCGCTGCCCGCAGGAACTCGCCGATAGCATAGTCCGTGTACTTTACAGCGCCTTCCCGACCACTGCCTGACGCAATATCGATACGGCCTTCCGGGTAACTGTAAGGTCGGTGATTGGAGGTCGTCATCAACTGCAGCAGGAACGGGCTGCCCTTGGCAAAGTCGGCATCAGCTACTTTCAGGGCCTGGGTATACAGGTCTTCATCACTCATGCCCCAGGCATTGGTAAAGGTCACTTCACTGTCTGGCACACTGGCCTGATCAACAGTGCGATAACCATTACCCTCAAAGAAAGCGTTCATGTTGTCGAAGTAGCCGCGCCCGCCATACATGAAGACGCTGTCATAACCCTTAGTGGTAAATTGCTGTCCCAGGCTGGCGAAACCGCTTTCGCGACCAACGCGCTTGACGATCGAGCGGCCTGGGGTTGGCGGGATCGACAGAGTAATTGCCTCCAGGCCTCGCGTGGTGCGGGTGCCGGTCGCGTACAGATTGCTGAAATACAGACTCTGCTGACGCAGCGCGTCCAGCTCAGGCGTTAACCCACGGGTATCGCCTTCACTACCGAGGTATTTGGCACTCAGGCTTTCGATGGTCACCAGAATCACGTTCATGGGCAGCGGATGGCCAGGGTTGTCGATAAGCCGGCGAATGCTCAAGGGATTGCTGTCCAAAAACACTGCATTAGGCTCACGCACTTCATCGCGGATGCGTTCGGCGACCTGCTTCAACGGCAGCAAGGGGTAGAACTGTTCGTAATCCAGCTGATTGTTACGGAATGCTGCAAAAAACTGGTAGGGCCCATTGGCTGATAATTCGTGCTGGTAGGCGTTACCACCGGTATTACGCGGAAAGTCCTGTCCCACCATGCTGACACTCAGCGCTAACAACAACGCCCAACTGCCAAGGGCCATACCCCGCTGGCGCCACGACAGCAGAGGCGCCAATGCAACACGGCGCATGGCACCACGCAGGCTCAAGGTGATAGCGACGGCAATCAATGCCAATACACCCAGCAGTGGATAAACCGGATAGGATTCGAGAATGTTGTTGAGCACTTCATCGGAGTACACCAGATAATCGACCGCGATGAAGTTGAACCGCACGCTGAACTCATCCCAGAACAGCCATTCGGATATCGCCGTGAACAGCATGATGAAAATGCTCAGGGTAAGTAAGATCTGCAGCATTAGCTGATTCCAGCGGCTTTGCCAGACCTGCCTTGAACACAACAACAGGTAAAGGGCCATTGGAGCCAGCGCATACAGCAGAAAGACCAGATCATAGACGCCACCCTGGCCGTAAAGCGCCAGGGTGCTGACCACGCCTAACTGCGCCTCATTGAGGTGAGTCGATAGCAACAGGGTGCGAGTTAGGATGAATATTGTCAGCCAGACCAGGGAAATAATGGCGAGATAACGTGCTTGCGCAAACTTGAACAGGTGCATTGTATGATCCGCATTGATGAGACTGGCGCAAGTGTGGGCATACTGCTGTCAGCAGCTCGTCAAAGCGCTGTGAAAAAAGTGTTAGTCAACAGGTTCCATTTAATGAGGCCGATGGATGCGTATTCTGGTAATCGAAGACAATCGTGACATTCTGGCCAACGTGCTGGATTACCTGCAGGGCAAGGGCTACACGGTGGACTGCGCCCAGGACGGGCTGTCCGGGCTGCATCTGGCGGTCAGCGAGCATTACGATCTGATCGTGCTGGATATCATGCTGCCAGGCATCGACGGTTATCAGTTGTGTCAGCGTCTGCGCGACGATGCCCAGCGCGACACACCGATCATCATGCTGACCGCGCGCGACCAGCTGGACGACCGCCTCAAAGGCCTGAAAAGCGGCGCAGATGATTACCTGGTCAAGCCCTTTGCCCTGTCCGAACTGGTAGCGCGCATGGAAGCCATACTGCGGCGCAGCCAGGGCGGCGCCAGACATCGACTACAGGTAGCCGATCTCAGCTACGATTTGGATACCTTGCAGGTAACCCGTCAGGGCAAAGCACTCAAACTCAACCCGGTAGGTCTGAAGCTACTGGAGGTATTGATGCGCAAAAGCCCGGCTGTGGTTCGTCGCCCGGTATTGGAGGAAGCCCTGTGGGGCGAGGAGCTACCCGACAGCGACAGCCTGCGCAGTCATGTGCACCAGCTACGGCAAGTGATCGACAAACCCTTTGCCCGGCCCCTGCTGCACAACCTGCATGGCATGGGCTACTGTCTTGCCGAGCGCAGCAATGAAAACTAAGCAACCACTGGTTCGACGCATCATTATCGCATTTACCTTGATGACACTCATCGTCAGTGGCGGCTTCTCCCTGGGTATTGTGGGGATTGTGCATTTTATTGAAGAACACCTGGTTACCCAGCACATGGCGGAGGAGCTGGACAGTATTCTCCAGAAGGATCTGGCCCAGGGCCTGCCTCCCAGATTGGATGCCAAGACCCGACTGTATGCGTCGCACATACCTGGCTATGAAATCCCAGCGAACTTTATAGGCCTGGAGGAAGGGTTCGTCGAGATCGTCGATGAAACCGGTGACTATTACCTGTTCATCCTTGATACACCCCAACAACGTTTCATACTGGTGCAGGAACAAGCTGAATTCGAGGCGCGCGAGAATGCACTCTTCAACGTCGTCTTTGCAGGTTTCATTCTCAGCGGTCTGGTGGCCTGGCTGCTCGGCTGGATGATGGCACGTACCGTCATAGCGCCTTTGGCACGCTTGGCTCAGCAGGTTCGACATCGCGGTCAACTGCATACCTTGGCACCCAATCTTGCACCAGACTATCCGGATGATGAGGTAGGTCATGTTGCCACCGCCTTTGATGAAACGCTCGGACAACTCCGCAGCTCGCTGGAACGGGAACGCTTTTTCACCAGCGACGTCAGCCACGAGCTGCGCACTCCGCTGATGATTATCGCTTCTTCTGCAGAATTGCTTGAAACCGCTGAGCTGAACGAACGTGAGCACCGTCAGCTGGATCGTATTAAACGCGCCAGTGCAGAAATAAGCGAGCTGGTCGAAACCTTTCTGTTGCTGGCCCGAGCCAACACCAAACAGAACCCATTAAGCGGCAACGCCACGCTTGAGGAGGTCGCGCACGAGCAAGCCAAGCGCTGGGCACCGCGCTTTGCTGACCAGGGTCTGAATTTCCGCCTGATTGTAGAAGAGCCCAACGATATGCTCTTCCATGGAGGGTTTCTCAGCATCGTCATGTCCAACCTGATCCGCAATGCCCTGCATTACACCGCAAAAGGCGAGATACGCTTGCTGCTGTCGGCCAACGGCTTTCGGGTGGAAGATAGTGGCCAAGGGGTACCCAGCGCGCAGCAGGACGATATCTTCAAACCCTTCGTGCGCGGCTCAGAAGCACAAGGCGAAGGATTGGGCCTGGGTTTGTCACTGGTCAAACGGATCTGCGCGCACCAGGGCTGGGAAGTGCGGATGTATTCTTTGCCTACCGAAGGAAGCTGCTTTGAGGTAACACTGAGCTAGCCAGCTTTCACGAAATTTTGACACTCTTTTGACAAGCGCTTGACCGACCTTTGCATATTCTGGCCCGGATAAACCTATCCGAGAGCCCTTCGATGTCCAAAGCCAAAGCGATCAAGCTGGAATTTTCCGAGAAGTACGACCAGCAGCATGCCTATCAGTATCTGCAGAAACACCAGGCCGGCCTGGCTCGTCGCCTTTCGAACTGGCGCGATATGCAGCTGGCGCGGCATGCACTTAAAGATGCCGGCGAGCCTAACCTCGTGCTTGATCTGCCCTGTGGTGCGGGTCGATTCTGGCCGCTACTGGCAAAGGCCCCCAATCGCGTAATACTAGCGGCCGACAACTCTGCTGACATGCTGCAAACAGCGATAGCCGGCCAGCCGCCTAAAATAGTTGAAAGGGTCAAAACATTCCAGACTTCAGCCTTTGACATCGATCTGGGTGATAATTCGGTGGACAGCATTTTCTGCATGCGCCTGATCCATCACGTTGCCGACCCCGAACACCGTCTGGCAATGCTGCATGAGCTTTGCCGCGTCACCCGCGACACGCTAATCATTTCCCTTTGGGTCGATGGCAACTACAAGGCGTGGAAGCGCAAGCGGCTGGAGGCACGTCGCACCGCTCGGGGCAATCGTTCAGAGAACCAGAATCGCTTTCTGGTCAACCGCGACACCATCGAGAGCGAGTTTGAACAGGCCGGCTTCAGCATTCTAAACCACCATGATTTTCTGCCCGGTTACGCCATGTGGCGCGTCTATGTTCTGCGTAAGGTGCGCCCATGAGCAGGGCAACCTGGAAGCCCAGCGGGCTACTTTCCAGGTTCAGTCAGTATGGCTTTGAGCATTGGTGGAGTATGGACGGTGAATGGGTCGAGGAGCCGAACCAGCGCCGCGGCGGTGAGAGTGGTGTCAAGCTGCTCCCTCCGCTACAGCTCGGCCAGCCCCCGCTTTACAGTAAGCGCCAGATCGGCCATCTGTTTCGTTCCTGGCGCCATCCCTTTGGCCTACCTACCGTATTACGTGAGGAGCAAGCACTGATCGCATGCGAGCAGTTGGGAGTCACGGTCCCCAGGCGCGTTTTCTGTGCCGCGCGTAAACAGCATGGCCGGTGGCAGGCACTGCTGATTACCGAAGAGCTGAGTGGCTTTGTCAGCCTGAACCAATGGTATGCCGAGTACGCGCCCAAGTTAGACGACAGCAGTCGTAAAGCAGTGCTTCGTCGGCTCGCGCTGGTACTGCAACAACTGCATCGCGGGCGCAGACAACACGGCAGTTTGTATGGCAAACATATCTACATCAGTTTGACTGCAAATGTGCCGGAAGTGGCTCTTCTGGATCTGGAAAAAAGCCGTATCAGGCTCCTGCGTAGCAAGGCACAAAGCCATGACCTTTCCCAGCTGCGCCGCCGCCGTGGTGAGATGCCTGAGGCTGACTGGAACTATCTGCTGGAGTGTTATCACAACCCGCAACTGGAATGTCAGGTAGCTACACATGAAGCCTGATTCCGTATCCAGCAGCAACGCACTGGCGTTGAAAAGCCGTGGAGGTATCGGTCGGGTGTTCAAAGCCACAGGTTATTCAGTGGCCGGGCTGCGGGCGGCCTTCACTGGAGAAGCGGCGTTTCGCCAGTTGCTGGCGCTGAGCGCGGTACTGGTTCCGCTGGCCGTGGTATTGGACGTCAGCGCGATCGAGCGCGCGATACTGCTGCTGGTGGTATTTGCGGCGCTGATCGTCGAACTGCTCAACTCGGCTATAGAGGCTGTAGTTGACCGTATTTCATTGGAACTGCATCCCCTATCCAAGCAGGCCAAGGATATGGGCAGCGCTGCGCAGCTTGTCTCGCTACTGATGATTCTTACCGTCTGGCTGGTGATATTGATCTAGCCGACAGCGCCTGTTGCGACTCCACCTGAATGGAAATCCCCAAACTCATGCGTACTTCTCTTGGTACCGCTGAGCTGCCTCGGTCGACCGTCGGCCTGCGTAGCCAATTACTCTTTGTGCTTTCGACACTGTTTGCGCTCACCCTGTTACTAACATGCCTGCGTGTGGCATTGCTGGCCTTCAACTGGGTGCTGGTCGCAGACGCCTCCTGGAGGGATCTGGCCGAGGGCCTCTACAACGGCCTGCGCTTTGACATGCGCGTGGTAATGATTGCAGGGGCACCGTTGATCCTGACTTTCCTCAGCTCCAGGCTCATGCAACTACGGACATTGCAGTGTATCTGGCTAACACTGGCAGCCCTGTTGCTGAGTTTGTTGGGTGTGATAGAGCTGAACTTCTACCGAGAATTTCATCAGCGCCTGAACGCACTGGTGTTTCAATACCTGCAGGAAGATCCCACTACCGTGCTGCGCATGCTCTGGTACGGCTTTCCTGTAGTACGGCTGATGCTGGCCCTGGCGATTGTATCGCTACTGATGTACCGGCTTTTCCGCTGGCTTGACCGTCACACCCGCCAGCCAGCAGATGCCAACAGAATAAGAATGACCCAACGGGGTGCGATGACGGCCCAGCTGGGCGTGCTGGTTCTATTGCTGCTCAGCGCTACCGTATTGGCCCGAGGCACGCTGCGCCAGGGTCCGCCGCTGCGATGGGGTGATGCCTTTACTACCGACTCGATGTTCGCCAACCAGCTGGGACTGACGCCCTCCTTGACCCTCTATGGCGCAGCCAAAGCTCAGTACTCGGAGCACCGCGACAACGCCTGGGTCGACTTGATGCCTGCGGAGCAGGCGACTGGAATCACCCGACAGATGCTGCTCGGGGTCCACGACCAGTTGGTAGAACCTGAGCTGGCTCCGGTGCGCCGCGACTATCAACCGCCCGAGGACGCTACCCTGCCGATCCGCAACGTGGTCGTGATTCTGATGGAAAGCTTTGCGGGCTACTACACTGGCGCGCTCGGCTCCTCGCTGCAGATAACCCCCGAGTTCGACAAACTCAGCAAGCAGGGGTTGTTGTTCACCCGTCACTTCTCCAGTGGCACCCATACTCATCAGGGCATGTTCGCCACCATGGCGTGCTTTCCCAACCTACCCGCGTTCGAATATCTGATGCAGGAGCCGGAGGGCGGCAATCAGTTTTCAGGCTTGCCTCAGCTTCTTGGCGCACGGGGTTTCAACGATTTGTACGTCTACAATGGCGACTTCGCCTGGGACAACCAGCGCGGATTTTTCGGCAATCAGGGCATGACACGCTTCATCGGCCGTAATGACTATGTAGACCCGATTGTGTCTGACCCCACCTGGGGCGTTTCCGACCAGGACATGTTTGATAGAGCCGTCATAGAGCTGCGCCAGCTCGATCCCAACCGCCCCTTTTACGCATTGCTGCAGACCCTGTCGAACCACACGCCCTATGCTCTGCCCGATACTCTGCCCGTGGACGAGGTCACCGATCAGGGAAGCTATGCGAACGAGCACCTGAGTGCTATGCGCTATTCCGACTGGGCGTTGGGCCGCTTCTTCGAACAGATCAGGGATGAGCCGTACTACGACCAGACACTGTTCGTCATCGTCGGCGACCACGGTTTTGGTACCCCGCAGCAGCTGACTGAACTGGATCTGCTGCGCTTCCACGTACCTTTGCTGCTGATTGCTCCGGGCATGGTCGAGCGCTTTGGCGAAAAGAACAACGTTGTCGGCACCCAAGTAGATATCGTACCTACCATCATGGGCCGACTGGGTGGCGAGGTTCGACACCAATGCTGGGGCCGCGATCTACTTAGCCTTCCAGCAGACGATCAAGGTATGGGTGTGATCAAGCCATCCGGTGGCGGCCAGACCGTGGGCATCATCCGCGGAGATAACGTACTGATTCAACCGCGCGACGAAGAACCCAGGCTTTACCAGTATCAATTAGGCGCCGAGCCGAAGGCCATGCTGCAACCAGCGGTGCCAAAGCCAAAGCACTTGCAAGAGGAGCTTGAGGCCTATGTGCAAGCTGCAACACAGGCCCTGTTAGATGATAAAGCTGGGGTTGAGGTATCGAAAAACCGAAGCTCAACCGAGGCGACGGTGCCCTAGCGAATGACTTCTATCAGGATCTGCCGCAGACCGGTCATCCTCCATAACGTGCAGGAAAAGCCATGAACACCAATGTTCCTCGTGAACCCTGGAATAAAGGCAAGCTAGTCGGGCAGAAAGCACCGCTTCGGCTCAGAGATATTTGGTCCATTCGAGTAAGGCTTCAGATTTCGGAGAAAACCCGAGATCTAGCTCTTTTCAATCTGGCCATCGACAGCAAGTTGCGGGCTTGTGATTTGACGAAGCTCAGGGTCCGCGACATAGCCCATGGTATGCAAGTGACGCCCCGGGCCATTGTGATGCAGCAGAAAACTCATCGGCCAGTCCAGTTTGAAATCACTGACCAAACCCGGGCTGCGCTTGAGGCCTGGATACATCAAGCCCAGCTGCGAAATGAGGATTTCCTGTTTCCGAGCAGGCTGCACAGGTCAGATCATCTCTCCACTAGACAATATGCTCGGATCGTCAAGGCTTGGGTAACTTCTATTGATCTTGATCCCGCCATGTACGGCACCCACACGCTTCGACGCACCAAAGCGTCACTGATCTACCGTAGGACCAAGAACCTAAGGGCAGTGCAGCTTTTACTCGGCCGCACCAAGCTGGAAAGCACGGTTCGCTATCTGGGAATCGAAGTGGAAGACGCTCTTGATATGGCAGAGCATACTGAAGTTTGATCAGCAATAGCGGCGGCTAAAGCCAGGCCGGTGCTATCCCGCCAGAAGCCGCCGGTGAGGAGCGGCTGCTTTTGGCCGAAAGCGGTCCTTTGTAAGCACCAGATTCATAACCTCCACCTGTCTAGCCAGTCACTTACACCTGGCACTCCAGAGCTCATTCCACCTAGTGGTATAACTGGGGCTCTTCAATTCTCGCTTCATGCCCCATCCAGGCGTAATCGGTACCCGGGCCGGGCGCAACGTTCCCCTGCCCCACCGGCTATTTATCTCATCCAATACGCCCATCACTTTTTCGACCGCGGCGGGTTGCATTTCCATAAATAAATCGTCTGTAAACTGTCCCTGCTGTCGTAAATCCAGGAGCATGATCTCTGCCTTAGCATAGGCGTGGCCTGCGCGGAAAATGGCGTCCAACGCTTGCAGTGCGGCACGGACGATCAACCGGGTATCGTCGGAAGGATATGGCAATTCACAGACGATGCCTTTGGCGAACTTGGCCTCCTCGGGGTTGAACATCCCGGTGCGAATCGCTACCCGGATACGTTTACATAGTGAGCCCTGCGCTCTGAGCTTTTCACAAGCACGGACAGCGTATGTAGCGACCGCCTCTCTGATTGGCTCGATCTCGTATAGCCGCTGACCGAAGGCCCGGCTGCTGCAGATCTCCTGCTTTGGCGGGGCGGCCTCCTCCAACGCGAGACATGGCGTACCCCGTAGCTCTCTGGCCGTCTTCTCGATCACCACGGAGAATTGCTTCCGCAGCGACCAGGCATCTGCCTGAGCAAGATCCCACGCAGTCTTGATTTCCATTGCCGTAAAATGCTCGTTCATTCGCCGGCCCACTCCCCACACCTCGCCAACGGGCATTACCTTCAGCAGTTTGTCTCGCCGCTCAGGATCACAGATATCCAGCACGCCGCCGTTATGTTTCTTCCAGCGCTTGGCACCAGCATTCGCCAACTTTGCTACATACTCCAGTGCAGATACTCCACTTACAATAACCATCTAAATGCTATGGTTGAACATGTGTTAGTTGCATAAATCAACCTACTATGGGAAATGACTTGCCATGCAGGCTTATAAGATCCTTAGAACGGACGGGATTTATCCATTCCACGTGGTTGATCAGGACGGCTTACCGCACCTAGAGCTCACTCTCTATGCCTGCATTGCTCCTAAATATCATTCATCACGCACGGCTCGGGCATATGTCAAAGAGGTGGTTGCCTTTGCATCCTGGACGGCCAGTCATCCCGTCGTAATCCGACAGAACTGGCAGTTGTTAGGCGCCCCGGAACAAGTGCGAGCTCTCCTAGCTTTCTTTTTCACATCAGAAATGAAGTGCGTGGTGGCATTAGGCAAAGACAGGCTTGGGTTTGAGACACGCCGGATTGAGCCGACCTGGGAGACCGGTAGACGCCTGGAACGGTTGCTAGCTGCGCTCAGATCCTTTTACGGCGCCCTTCGCTTGTGTGGCCGCTACCATTACGACAACCCCATGGACGCTGACGGAGCCCGGCAAAGGATTGAGAAAGAGCGGCGGCGCTTAGTCACCGCGCATATCCAAACACATGGTCGGGGACCCATGCCCCCTGAAAGTGGAGTGGATTTAGTACGTGAGGTTCGGTTCTCCGCAGCGTACTTTCGATTGCGCGGAGACAAATGGCTACCGGAAGTTCTCGATGATCCATCGTTGATGAACGCCGTCGTGACAGCCGGAGACCAGTGGGGCTGGTCGATGCGAGAGATGGGCTTGGTTCGGGTACTCTTTGACACCGGTTGTCGGTTACACGAAGCCTGTCACCTCACTATGGCGGACTGGTTCCATAGCCGTTTCATGAAGGAATTGGTTTCGATTAACAAGGGCAGTCACGGACGTCGTACCAAACGGTTGTTTATCACAGACCGCACGGTCAAGGTCCTTCAGCGATACGTGGATGAGCAGCGAGTGCTGTTCGATCCCTATCAGCGCAACTTGGCCGCTTTCGCTAAGCTGCCGACAGAGCTCCTTCGTGACATTCCATTGTTCCTGACCAAGCGAGGCACACCATTGGACCCGGATCACTTTCGGCGAGATTACTGGGCTCCCGCATTGAGTTCGTCAGGCCTACAGCTGCGATGCCACCAGGTACGCCACTGGTTCGTGACTATGGCCCTCAATGATGTCCACAAACGCTCACGTTCTGAAGAAGAGCTTCAGAACTCGCGCGGCGCCATACGTGAACTCATGGCGTGGAAGACTGATATGTTACCGACCTATGACCAGGCCATTCGGCGGCATAATCTGCCAGAGCTTGCTCACCACATCCATGTCCGGATGGAGCAAGAACACAGCGCTGCCCTGGCTCGCAAAAAGAAACAGTCCGCCACAAAGGGGACCGCCCTGAAAACAGCCAGCCAGCAGATGCTGGAGGAGATGCTAGGGCCATGATTAGCACCGCAGGGTCAAGTCCGGTTGATCTATCACGGGGACAACGCTCCATAAATGCCGAGCTTGAGCGAAGGCGCCAGATTGGATTGCCGTTCTTCAACCGTGACGTTGTGGCGGTGACAGGCTATGACCGAAAGACCATCAATGGCTTTACCAGCCGCTTTGTCGGCGAGCTTGTGGAGGAGCTTCTGAATGCGCTGGTAGACGATCACGAGGCCTACGTACGGTGGGTACGCGATTTCCAGACCTTCGATCGTTTCATTCGGGTCCACAAGAAAAGCGAGCAGGTCATTCGCCGCTTTATGCGTCTTGTTATCGAGCAATTTCATCGAGAAGGCGAGGAAATCACCATTACCAAGGTGAGGTCCATCACGGGTAAAGATAGACGCATCGTGAAAGAGGAGATAATCCGCTGGGAGCACGAAACTGGCCATCAGGTAGAACGTCGGTGTATGTGGAAGCTGCCTGCTACCTCGAATATCGAAGGCGCTGAGATCATTGGCGAAAACCACGCTCTCATCAGGAGGAATAACGTAATCAGGGCAGAACTGGGTCGTCAACGCCAGCTTGGGATCCCGTTCAAGCTGGCCGATCTTGAGAAGAATCTCGGTTATCGCATAGCGATAATCTCGCTATGCTCTCGGCACTACGTAGCGGAGCTTGCAGATGAACTCCTCAGCACCCAGGTTGAAACCCGAGAAGGTTATGAAGGTTGGCGCAGAGATTACAATACTTTCCAGTATTCCCTGGCCAATACTCGCCGATCCAGGGAAGTCCTGACTCGCCTGACGCGGCTGACCATAGAGCACCTGCACCGCGAGGGGGAGACGGTGGCCTACAGCGATGTGTTGCGAGTAGCCGGGCATAACAGCTCCCGGACAAAGCAGGAAATCCAGCGTTGGGAAGCGGAAACGGGACATCGAGCCCGCCCTCTGCGCGTGTGGAAGGAAATCACCCTAGCAATGGTCGTTGCTAGGGTGTCATCCGCGCTGCATAAGCTACCGCTGACGTTCCTAGAGTCGCCGGAGATGGGCCGCTCATTCAATCAAACCCAACTGCGAATGATCTATAACATCTCGCAGCCGAAACTCCGTGACGTCGCCTTTTTTGTGATGACTTTCGCCGATGGCAATCGGCGAAATGACATCGTGTTCTTTGCCAGCATGGCAAGATATCTTGAGCAATTACAGCTTCTCGACATCGACGCGCTGGAGACCGAGCAATTTTATCAGAAGTACCACGATGGACTCGTACTCCCGGAAGAGACTTCGTCAAAACGCGGTCGATTCCTCCAGACTTATTTCCGCTTGCTACGCAAACAGGAAGACTATACCCGCAAGCTGACGCCCGAACAGTACCAAAGCGTAGCGCCCTACCTGCTCGAAAAGCTGGTGGATGATCATTTTTGGCATCGCTCCAACATTCACGGAGAAACCCGGGCGGATCAGAAAACGCGCCGCAAAGAAGCTACCGCAGTAGTTCATGACAAATTTTATCTGTTTCGCGATGTGGCCGAGCGAAGGCAAATCCAGATAGAGCGCTTACATACAGCCTTCACCAATGCAATTGCGCATCATGAAAAGACGGAGGCAGGCCTTCCGCTAACCTTCTCAATAACGGATGAGACAGCATTGGCTTCAGGTAATGCTCGAAAGGTGAAGCAGCATTTTAAGCTGTGGAACTCGACGGCACTGCGCCTAGCGCACGAGCCTTATGCAGAAGATTTCTATTATCGTCGGGACCAGCAAAAAGAACACATCGTTCATGAGGAGGGGCGCTATTTTCTGAGCTACGAGGGAGGCCATTCCGAAGAAAATTCTGGCGAGGTTGCGCCTTACTGGTTTGTTGAACTGCTAGAGGCGCGGGCTTTGGGCTATCAAAATAGCGCCGAGTTCATGAAGAGGAATGGCTATCCGCAGAAAACGTTCCTACTTCCTCCTCAATCAATGTGGGATCTTTCGACATCCAAATGGCTGGAACGGATATCGAAAGACCTAGGCATGCTATTTCTCCCGGTCGACGGCCTTATGCTGGCCGCCTTGGTAGGACATGCCGCGATCCAAATTATGACCAAGACCGGAGCCCGGATGAACGAATTCTTGCAGATTCGCCTGACGCCGGAATATCTATCCCGCGTTTCCCTTCCCGAAGATCGTGAAGCCATCGCCTTCCGGGCCATTCCCAAAGGTCGTAAAGCGGAGGAGCCTTACTATATAGACGAGCGCTGCATGAAGGCCCTGCATGGCTGGTGGGTCTTTCAGCGGGACCGACGACAGAACTTTGGCGTTGTACCTCCCACGGACAGCCTGAAGCATAAAATCAAGCCTGCACCTTATCTCTGGCAGCACTGCGGTCGACACTTCAATCATGGGCATGTGAACGCAGCCATGTGCATTATGCTCCATGGCATCACGTTACAGACGCCAGCGGGCAACTCTGTCCGCCTGACGTCTCACCTCTTACGCCATGGCTTTGCCACAGAGATGCGGGCGCTGGATACGCCGATTGACGTGATCGCATTACTCATGAAGCAGCGGGATGTCAGGGTCACCGAATACTACTCGCAGCCGACGCCGGCCAAACTGGTGGAGCTACAGCAAAAAATCTTTGAAAGCCGAGTGGACCTGTCGCGCACACATATCCGCTCTTCGGCGCACGTTAAGCGGCAAATTGAAGCAGCGCAAGATCAGGTAGGAGCACTGATCCCGGTTATGGGTGGCCGCTGTACTGTAGCAAATCAGTGTCCTGCAAAGTTTGCCTGTATCGGCTGTGCGGGTAACGCGCCTGATTGGCACAAGCGAGAACAGGTAGTGGCGTACCGGCAAGCCTACGTGACGATGGCAGCGATGGCGGAGACGCAGAACCTGCCTGCTGAGCGCCGGAAAGCCCAAGAAATCCTCACAAGCTGCGATGATGTACTGGCGGAGATGAAACTGCTGGAGGAAACAGACCAGGCAGCGGCAGCGCCTGTGGCCTTGACGATCAAGGAGGAAACCCGTGGCTAAGCAGCTCAAGTCACCTCGCCCCGAAGCTGCGCTTGCAGGTTTGAGACGCAGCCACCAACAACGCCGTAATCAAAGCACTGAAAGCGTACGGCGAGCGATCAAGACATTACAGGAGGCGGGTAGCCCCGTCACCCTCGGGCGAATCGCCAAAGCAACACGTGAACTCTCGGCGGACGGAGATGGCATCTCTGAATCCACCATTTTGCGCAACCCTGAGTGTCGCAGACTCTACGAAGAAGCCGCTAAGCCGGTACGACGGCGGCGCGTTGTAAAACGAGTGCTGGCACAGGGGAATACACCGGGACCAACGGCGGCTGAAGTGCGGCGTTTACACTACTTGCTGCGTATGACCAAAGCGGAATTGGCCGCGCAGATCATCGAGGTGGAGAGGGAACTGGCTCGTTCAGAGAAAGCAAACAACCTGCTCCGTGAGAAAGTGCTCTTTGAAGCTTTAGGGCCGCTGATTAGCTAATAGCGCCCCTCGGGGACGCCCTGACGCAAGTAGGGGCCGTCAGAGACATTCGCCACTGGTGCAGATCGGAATGAGAGGACTCTATTCTCAAACTCAAACAGGGAAGTGTTTCCGTGTTCTGTTTGCGATTCGCACCAGCATCAGCATCACCGGCACCTCTACCAATACCCCGACAACAGTAGCCAACGCCGCGCCGGATTGCAGGCCAAACAATGCTATGGCGGCCGCCACGGCGAGCTCAAAGAAATTACTGGCACCGATCATGGCTGCGGGAGCCGCCACGCTGTGTGGCACACGCCAAGCTTTGGCCCATCCATAAGCGATGAAGAAGATCAGGAACGTTTGTATCGTCAGCGGTATGGCAATGAGGACAATGTGTAAGGGGTTGTTCAGGATAACCTCACCCTGAAACGCGAAGAGCAGGACGAGGGTAATGATCAGCCCGATAGGCGTCACCGGCGCCACTCGTTTCATGAACACATTGTCGAACCAGTCGATACCCTTTCGGGCAACCAGTGCCCGGCGCGTAAGATAACCGGCAGCGAGTGGGATCACGATATACAGCACGACCGAAAGCACGACGGTGTCCCAAGGGACTGTGATATCGGATATACCCAGCAGCAGGACAACGATAGGCGCGAAGGCCACGAGCATGATCAGATCATTAACGGCGACCTGCACCAGCGTATAGGCCGCATCCCCCTTGGTGAGATAGCTCCAGACAAACACCATCGCCGTGCATGGCGCGGCCCCCAGCAGGATGGCGCCTGCCAGATACTGGCTTGCCAGCTCATCGGATATCAGGGGCGCAAACACGACCGTGAGGAAGAACCAGGCGATGACGAACATGGTGAACGGCTTGATCAGCCAGTTAACGGCCGTGGTGATCACCAGCCCCTTAGGCTGTCTGCCCACCCCGGCAACCGCGCTGAAGTCAACTTGCGCCATCATCGGAAAGATCATGGCCCAGATCAGGATCGCGACCGGAATGGACACCTGTGCATATTCGAAGCGCGATAGCGTTTCCGGCACTACCGGGGCAACCTGCCCCAGCGCGACACCGGCCACAATGGCCAAGGCGACCCAGATCGTTAAGTAGCGCTCAAAGAAGCCCATGCTTTCAGGCGGATTGTCATGTTCGGTTGATACCCCGGTATTCACGTGATGGCTCCTCAGATAGCTCGTTGATTAACCCGCTTCGATAGCTCTTCTGCGCTTTCTTTGCGCTCGGAGTAGCGATCGGTCAGGTAGGCACTGCGGTCTCGTACCAGCAGGGTGAATTTCATCAATTCTTCCATGACGTCGACGATCCGGTCATAGAACGGTGAGGGCTTCATCCGATCGTTGTCATCAAACTCCATGAACGCTTTAGGTACCGAGGATTGGTTGGGGATGGTCACCATCCGCATCCAGCGTCCCAGCACCCGCAACTGGTTGACGGCATTAAACGATTGGGACCCGCCGGAGACCTGCATCACCGCGAGCGTCTTGCCCTGGGTGGGGCGTACAGCCCCCATCGATAACGGAATCCAGTCAATCTGGGTTTTCATAATGCCGGTCATGGCCCCGTGCCGCTCCGGTGAGCACCAGACCATGCCTTCAGACCACTGCGCCAGTTCCCGTAACTCCTGGACTTTCGGATGCGACGCCTCCTCGGCATCGGGCAGTGGCAAACCGCGCGGGTTGAAGATACGGGTCTCGGCGCCCATCGCTTCCAGCAACCTTGCAGCTTCTTCAACGGAGAGGCGACTAAAAGACCGAGCTCTCAGTGACCCGTACAACAACAGAATGCGCGGCCGATGCGCAGAGGGCCGGGCTGCGAATACAGGGCCTGCTGAGGGCGCCTCGAAATGATTCAAGTCAACGTTCGGTAAGTCGTGGTCATTCATGGTTTGGTCACTTCTCCGGATAAATAATCTTTGACACCACGGGCCGCATCGCGGGCGCTTCGCATCACGCCTACTAACGTGGCCGACGCGAACCCTGTCCAGTCGCCATAGCCGACCAGCCAGAGCTGCGGTTCATTGACGGAGCGGGTGCCCTCGACGGCCACTCGTCCATCGGCTTCTACGATGCCCAGGCTCGCCAAGTGCTGAAGCGAGGGCCTGAACCCCGTGCACCAGATGATGGCGTCAACAGGTTCTTCCCTGCCATCGGGCCAGACGACACCCGATTCGGTAATTCGGGAGAATAGGGGCTCGGCATTGAGCACACCGCGCGCTCTCGCTTCCTTGACCGATGGCACCATGACAATGTCGGCCAGGCTTCCGACAGGCGTGTACGTCCGCCCTGCCTGCTTCGCCTTCCACTTCTCGGTCGCCATCTCGAACAGAACCCGTCCATCGACATCGTCGGGAAGAAACTGAGGGGTCTCTCGGGTGACCCAGGTGGCCTCTGCCACTTTGGACACCTCCGCCAAAATCTGAGCGCCTGAATTGCCACCGCCAATCACTAGCACGCGCTGATCACGGAAGTCCTCCGGCCGCTGGTAATCCGCTGAATGGATCTGCTGCCCTTTATACGAGGCCCGTCCTGGCATGGCCGGGATAAAAGGCTGGCTCCAGGTGCCGGTGGCGCTGATGACGGTTCTTGCGCTGTACTGGCCGTGATTCGTATTGACGGTCAAGCCTTCCTGGCCGGGAACAACGGATTCAACCCGCACGGGCCGATCCACCGGGATCTGGTAACGGCGCTCGTAGGCCGTGAGGTAATCAATCACCTGGTCGCGGCGGGGCCAGCCCCGATCATTGCCTTCCGGCATCTGCCATCCCGGTAGGGAACTCCATTGCGCCGGTGAAAACAACCGAAGCGAATCCCAGCCATGACGCCAGGCACCGCCTGGTTCAGGCTCTCGGTCCACAATCCGGTAGTCCAGCTTGTGACGGCGAAGGAAATAGCCGGTGGCAAGCCCGGCTTGTCCCCCTCCAATCACCAGAACATCCGTTTCTCTCATACCGCACTGGCCCCCAAGCCCGTGTTACCGCTGTTGGCACCTCCGACCGGGCCCTTCACAGAGATGTCTCATGTCGGGGTAGCCTGACTGAGATGAGCGCTGCCAAGGCAATAAAGACGAACGAAACCCAGAGGCAGGCTGTAAGTCCCCAGACCTGGAAAACCCAGCCGGACAGCAAAGTGCCGATCAGCCGGCCGATGGCATTGGCCATGTAGTAGAAACCGACATCCAGCGAGACACCATCCTCCTGCGCGTAGCTGACGATCATATAGCTGTGGAGGGAGGAGTTGACGGCGAACAGCACGCCAAACACCAAGAGGCCGCCGATCAGGACCGGCCCCGACGAGTCCAGCAGGATGAGACCGACAGCGATTCCGGCGGGAACCACCGCTAAGGGCGCGGCCCAGGTCAGAGCCGTGCGGCCATCGGGTGTTTTGCCAGACCGTCGCCCGGTAAAGGACGGTGCGATGGTCTGGACGATGCCGTAAGCAATTACCCAAGTCGCCAGGAAGCCGCCGACCGCCCAGAAATCCCAGCCCAATGTCTCATGGAGGAAGACCGGCAGGGCGACCACGAACCAGACATCTCGCGCACCAAACAGAAACAATCGGGCCGCCGAGAGGATGTTGATCGCCCGGCTCTTGGAGAAAATGTCGCGAAACTTGGGCTTGGCTTTCGCCCTACCCAGATCCTGCTTCAGGCTGAGTATGCTACCGAGCCAGACGATGGCGAGAACGACTGCCATGCCCAGAACCGCGCCCCGGAAGCCGACAAGGGCCAGTAGAGCCCCACCGAGGAAAAACCCTACGCCCTTGAGGGCGTTTTTGGAGCCGGTGAGGATGGCGACCCATTTGTACAGTGTGCCTTGGGCGTCGCCGGGAACCAGTGTCTTGACGGCGCTCTTGGCGCTCATCTTGTTGAGGTCCTTGGCGATCCCCGACAGCGCCTGAGCTGCCATGACCCAGGGTACCGTGAGACTGGCCGCCGGCACGGTCAGCATGAGCAGGGCTCCCACCTGGAGTATGAGCCCCAGGTTCATGATGCGGTTGAGCCCCATGCGGGCGCCCAGCCAGCCGCCGACCAGGTTGGTCACCACTCCGAAGAATTCGTAGAACAGGAATAGCATCGCGATTTGCAGCGGGCTATACCCCAGATTATAGAAGTGGAGTACAACCAGCAGCCGTAGGGCTCCGTCCGTGAGGGTGAAGGCCCAATAGTTCCCTGTGATAACCAGGTATTGGCGGATTTCCGGTGACAGTGCGGCAATTGCTTTCATTGTCTGCCGCCTAGTTAGCCTGGCCGACGAGGCGGGCCAGTTCCACGGTCCGGTTGGCATAGCCCCACTCATTGTCATACCAGGCGTACAGCTTCACTTGGGTCTCGTTGATCACCATCGTGGAGAGAGCGTCGATGATGCTGGAGCGGGGATCGGTCTTGTAGTCAATCGAGACCAGGGGCCGCTCTTCATAGCCGAGGATGTCCTTCAGCGGCCCCTGCTCAGCGGCGGCTCTAAGCAACTCATTGACGGCCGTTACTGAGGTCGGGGTCTCCACTTCGAATACACAGTCGGTCAGCGACGCATTTGCCAGCGGGACACGCACTGCGTGACCGTTCAGGCGTCCTTTCAACTCGGGAAAGATGGCTGTGATTGCCGTCGCCGAGCCCGTCGTGGTCGGAATTAGACTCATGCCACAGGCCCGGGCTCGGCGCAGGTCCTTATGGGGCGCATCGAGAATCGTCTGGGTATTGGTCAAGTCGTGGATCGTGGTCATGCTGCCGTGGCGGATGCCTAATTTTTCATGGATGACCTTCACTACCGGTGCAAGACAGTTGGTGGTGCACGAGGCGGCAGTGACGATCCGATGCTGGGCGGGATCGAACAGGTGGTCATTAACACCCATGACGACATTCAGCGCCCCGGGCTCTTTCACCGGAGCGGTCACGACGACACGCTTCACGCCTTGATCCAGGTAGGCGTTAAGGACATCCATTTTTTTCATTTTGCCGCTCGCTTCGATCACTACGTCGCAGCCTGACCAGTCGGTCTCGTCGATTTTAGTCTGCCGGCTCGTCAGGATGCGCTGCTGGTCTACGACAATATGGTCGCCGTCGGCCTGGGCATCGTGCTGCCAGCGGCCGTGGACCGAGTCGAAATTCAGCAGATGCGCTAGAGTGCCAGCGTCCCCGCCAGGGTCGTTGATCCGTACAAATTCAACATCAGGCCAATCCCAGGCCGCCCGTAGCGCCAGGCGCCCCATTCGACCGAAACCATTGATACCAATTTTCAAAGACATAAGGTGAACTCCATGTTTAAGCTGAGAAAAATGCAGGCGATTACGGACAGCGGGTTGCAGGCTTTCGATACTCGGTCGCTTCCAGACGGCGGAGGTCTGCCTGGAAAGGCAGTTCTGCCACCAGTGCTGCCTGGCTGCTAGTCAGTACCTCGTTTTGCCAACTCGCGAGATTGGGATGGATTCGGTAGAAAACCCATTGTCCCTCGCGGTGATCACTGACCAGATCGCAGGCTCGCAACTGGGCCAAGTGTCGCGAAATTTTGGGCTGAGACGACTCCAACGCTTCGGCGAGATCGCACACGCAAAGCGCATCCCGAGCTTGGAGCAACATAACGCAGCGCAAACGGGTCTCATCAGAGAGGCACTTGAAGAATTTTGCTGCGCTCATACCGTTCTCTTTTCCTTTTCATCTGCCTTCCGGCGTTTTTCTTCGATCAGAATCAGGTAGCCCAGACGGGTCTTGAGGTCTTTAACGACCAGTTTGAAATCAACCAGACGATCGTGCACGGCTGGATCATCAATGGCCCAATGGATCGTGTCAAAAAGGCCCTGCACATTTGGACAGGATTCCCGGGCTCGATCGCAGAGGGTAATGACATAATCGAACGTCCGGCCCTCGAACTCATGAACCGACGTGCTCTCCTGTTGCGAGATGTCGATGCCTTGCTCTGCCATAACCTCAACAGCCAAGGGATGTAGCCCACGAGGCTGAGTGCCTGCGCTAGCGACGTCAAACAGGTCCTCACGCAAATGACGTAATAGTCCTTCGGCCATCTGAGAACGGGCAGAGTTGCCGGTGCACAGAAACAAAACACGCGTTTTCATGAGCATCGCTGCTTTCGGATATGCGGATAAGCGTATATAGTCTTGAAGCCCAAATCAAGCCGCCACGTGAAATCTTCACGGGCGATCAATCGCTGGGCGACCGGGGGCGAATCTCACCAACTCAGTGCTCGCCCGAACGAAAACCCGCGCACTTGAGGTCTGTAAGGCCTAGGACAGGAGCATTTATGTTGGACATCGTCATCTATCACAACCCCGACTGTGGCACGTCCAGGAATACCTTGGCGATGATCCGCAACGCGGGGATCGAGCCCCATGTGGTGGAGTACCGCAAAACGCCGCCGAATCGCAAAATGCTGGTGTCGCTCATCGAGCGCATGGGCATCTCACCACGAGAGCTATTGCGTGAGAAAGGTACCCCTTTCCATGAACTGGGCCTTAATGACCCTGCCAAGACCGATGACGAGCTTATTGATGCCATGATGGCCGATCCCATCCTGATCAACCGGCCTATTGTCGTGACGCCCCGTGGCGTGAAGCTGTGCCGGCCCTCCGAAACTGTGCTCGATCTGCTGGATACTCCCCAGCAGGGGGCGTTCATCAAAGAAGATGGTGAGCGGGTTGTCGATGCTGAAGGTCAGCGGATCAGGTAACTCGGGCCGCCACCTGATCCCGGTCAGCGCAGTAATGCCACACGCACTACCGGACCGCCTGGCTCACCAATCAGTCAGCGTGAAATGGTTATGGGTGCTCATTCCAGAGGGGCCTGACCACTCCGGGAATCCCGAAGGGTACAGTGCAGAGCAAGCGAATTAACCGTATGGGACATTAGGAGACCTATGATTCGTGCCTTCCTGCAACGTCACCCCCTGCCAGCCATCGTTATTGCGCAGTTATGCGGCACCTCCCTCTGGTTCAGTGTTAACGGCGTATGGCTTTCGCTTTCCCGTGAGCTTGAGTTTTCCGAAGCACATTTAGGATTCCTGACTCTTGCAGTGCAAGTCGGGTTTATCGTCGGCACACTTGGCATGGCGATTACTGGCTTGGCTGACCGTTTTCGCGCCAGTCATGTGTTTGCCGTTGCCAGCCTGCTTGGCGCAGTTATCAACGGTGGCTTTGTGTTGGCCGCAGTGAGCCCACCCTTAGATGTAGTAATGCGCTTCATGACGGGGCTTTGCCTGGCCGGTATTTATCCGCTGGGGATGAAGCTGGTAATTTCCTGGACGCCCAAACATGCCGGTGCCGCTTTATCCTGGCTAGTAGGGATGCTGACCGTGGGCACTGCCCTGCCACATCTTTTGCGTGGCGCAACTGTCGGGATGTCATGGCAATGGCCAATGTTGGCAGCTTCCGTGCTTGCCCTGGTGGGCGGTGCGCTGGTTCTGGTTCTTGGTGATGGCCCCCATCTTCCGAAGCGTCATGGTGGTATGCGGCTTCGTGAAGGATTGGCTGGTTTGATGACAGCGCGTTTTCGAGCTGTGGCGGGGGGTTACTTCGGGCACTGCTGGGAACTCTATACTTTCTGGATGTTAGTGCCCTTGCTGATTGGTCGTGAGGTGATGAGGTTGGACGTCTCAACGACTCTGATTCCCTGGCTATCGTTCATCATTATTGCGTTGGGCGCGATAGGGTGTGTGGGTGGTGGCTGGATCAGCCGGATCATAGGCAGCCAGCGGGTCGCCCGTTATGCATTGGTTATTTCAGGGTTCATCTGTCTGATTTACCCTTTTCTCACTTGGGCTCCGGCGGCATGGTTACTGGTGCTACTGGCTCTGTGGGGCATCATCGTCATTGCTGATTCCCCACAGTTTTCGGCATTAGCTGCCATTAATGCGCCACAGGAATTCATCGGTTCATCACTTGCCATGATGAATGCACTCGGCTTCGCCCTGACGCTGCCTGCCATCTGGGTTACCAGCGCTTTGTGGAGCCTTCACGGCACGTGGGTAATTTTATGGCTACTACCTGGTCCGGTACTGGGCCTGTGCGCATTTAGGGGGTTGGGTGCATCGAAAGCCAACTCCGGATAATCCGAAGCAGCGATGTTATGTTCTCTAGAGCGTACTACTTTATCAACCAGCAATTCCGAATACCCAAAATGGCACTGCAAAAGCGGGCAGAGTTACCGGTTCACCTCGGCAAGACAGGCAACGAAATTATTGATGTCGTGACGACCAATCCCATCCTGATCAACCGGCCCGTTGTCGTGACGCTGTGCCGGACATCCGAAACTGTGCTGACCTTCTCGACACTTCCCAACATGGGGCTTCATGAAAAAGGATGGTGAGCAGGTTGCCGATGCCGAAGGTCAACGGATTAAATAATACCCGAGCTCAATTCATTCCCGGCCGGAAACCGTAACTGGTGACCCGTTCACTACCGGCTGATCCACAAATCTACTTGCACAAGTTAGAAGTCACGTTTTAATGGACACTGAAAAACAATTGACCTACTTCGGATAATGCTAATGTTTTGGTTTGCGCAATGCCCACCCCAGTGGGGATTCCTGTTAACTTGAGTACCTTCGCGCGGATCTCACGGCCAAGTTTATCGCGCTCTTCAATGCCACTCAGATCGGCGAAGGCCTCGTCGATGGAGTAGACTTCGAGAGATGGCACCAGGCTTTCGATTACCGCCATCACACGTTCGCTGATGTCGCCGTAAAGAGCGTAATTGCTGCTAAAGGCCAGGACGCCGTTGCGTTGCAGAGTGTTTTTTATCTGATGATAGGGTTCACCCATCTTTACAAAGGGCTTGGCATCTGCGCTCCTTGCAATAACACAGCCGTCGTTGTATCTGAATGACTCTAACTATTAGTAGATCCTATCCTACTGATTTACAAAGATATTTATTAGCTAACATTTTTCTCCTATTTTATTCTTTTTTGGGGTCGACCGAGCCGCGTCCTCGTACCACCAACGACAATTCTTACGCGCTTCTTGTATAGGGGGGGCGGGTATGCCACCATTCGCATAGGTAAGGGGGGTATAGTATGGGACATGTAGCATCAAATAAAGACGATCTGCTTAAGCGTGTGAAACGCATCGCTGGTCAGATCCAAGCGGTTGAACGGGCCTTGGAGTCAGATCATGACTGTGCCAAAACGCTTCATCTGGTGGCTGCCACTCGCGGGGCCATCAACGGTTTGATGGACGAAATCATTGAGGATCACGCCAGGGCGCATGTTGCTGACCCCACTCTCAGCGATGAGGCACGTAGCAAGGGTGTCGAAGAGCTTCTCGAAGCCATTCGGCGCTATTCCAAGTGAGAAAAGCAGGCTTGAACTCCATGAACAGCAACACTAGCTTCACGCACGAGCACGTGTATCTCGGCTCGGCACATGATGAGAATGCAAAGCGCACCCTCTGGGTAGTGATACTTACCGTCGTGATGATGGTCGGTGAGATTGCTGCTGGGTACATTACAGGGTCTATGGCTCTGCTAGCCGATGGATTTCATATGGCTACCCATGCGGGTGCGTTGGGGATCGCAGCTGCGGCTTATGCGTATGCCAAGCGTCATGCATCCAGCACTCGCTTCAGTTTTGGCACCGGCAAAGTGGGAGATCTGGGTGGCTTTGCTTCAGCGCTTATTCTGGGAATGGTATCTCTGGGAATTGGCGTTGAGTCCGTAATTCGCCTGCTTCAGCCTACTGACGTCCAGTTCGGGACGGCAACGCTCATTGCCATCGTTGGCCTAGGGGTCAACATAGTAAGCGCTCTGTTGCTTGGCCACGGTCACAGCCATGGCCACGATCATCACGATCATCACGATCACGATCATAGTCCTCACGGAGGTGATAACAACCTCAGGTCAGCGTATATCCATGTGATTGCCGATGCCCTGACGTCTGTTCTTGCCATCGCTGCCCTGCTCGCTGGCCGCTACCTCGGTTGGGTCTGGCTTGATCCAGCCATGGGTATCGTGGGCGCGATTGTAATCGCACGATGGGCCTGGAGCCTGATGGGTGCGACTGCGGGTGTTCTACTCGATCAAACCGACGATCATGTTGCAGATGAAATTCGCGAGCTGGTTGAACAACCTGGCGATGCCAAAATTACCGACCTGCACGTGTGGCGTGTCGGCCCACAAGCCCACGCTGCAATTGTCAGTGTTGTCGGGGGGGCGACGACAAATGCGGACAACATCCGTGAACGGCTAACGCCTGTTCACGAAGTTAGTCACCTCACAGTTGAGTTTCGAGCATTGGCTCCTATCGCGTAGTGCTTATTGAAATCGGCAAGGCCCCTTCAATGGGCGCACAGGTGCATGCCTTGCTTACTCAACCTTACTGATCCTGGAACCCACCATGCCTTCAAGCAAACGCGATCACGCTCGCATTGAGCGCCGCTTGATTGCGAGTCTCACAGACGCCTGCGAAGCCGCCAAGGCTGAAATTGTCGGCTTCGATTGGCTAACCCACGAAGCCAACTACCAAGCGTTTCCTCAAAGCCTGCGCGTGATCTGGGTATTTGACACCATGCCCAACAAAGACCGAGCCCTTGGAGCCGGACAGGACAAACGGATGGTTGAGCTGACCTCAACGGCGTTCGAAAAAGCCGGTGTCACCGCGCTAAATGTGAAACGGCATGTGTACTTCGACTCTGAAGAAGAATGCGCGGCGAGCCAAGTTGGTGATTGGGTAAAACGCTTGGCAAAAATGCACAGGGTAAGGGGTAACAACCTTGGCTAAAGACATCGAGAACCCCTGTATTTCAACGTGCCAGCTCAGCGGTGACCTGTGCGTGAGCTGTGGACGAAATAGGGAAGACATACGTAAATGGAAGCGCATGAAGCGCCCTGAGAAAATGGCGGCGGTTCAACGGGCGGCCTTGCGATTGAAGAGCTTGCAGCGAGGCAGATAATCTCCGAGGCTCGAAAAAACAAACGCGGCTATCTGCCTGCCAGGAGAATACACACCTGATCTATTCGCCAGCGTGCAGCCCGCAGCGTCTCATAAAGTCATGCAGGTGATGGATCAGATCAACGCAAATGGGGACGAGGCACTATGCGACCTGGACGTGTCCCCGTGACGCCAGAATGGCGTATGAAGCGCGAGATGTTAAGTCCCAGCTACACAACCCGGCTGGATCAGCTTTGGACAGTTAAATGCCAATAGAGGCTAGCTGCGGGGTTTGGGGTTGATGGAGACTACCTTCCCGCTAGAGGCTGCCTTCAACTCAGCCATTTCGAACAGCAAGCGTTGGTTTACGGAAGCAATTCGGGCTAATTCCTCTAAAAGCTGGTCGTTCTCCGCACGGAGCACCCGGTTCTTCTCCTTTTCAACCATCAGTGCCTGATGTTTCGAATCACGCTGTGCGCGCACTGATTTGCCCATGAGCGTGCGAATTCTCTCCGCCACCGCTGGGTACGTGTTGTGAATGAGGCCAGGTGTAACGCCTGCTGCTCGGGCAACCGACGCGATGGAAATCTTCTCGTTACCTACGACAAGGCCATCAATGACTTTATCAAGGGCATCTAGTGTTTTTGACCGCGAACGCCCAGGGGACTTCCCCTCAGTCGGCTTAATAGCCATTCGCTGCCTCATTGGTATCGTCATTGATGGGAGATAGACCTAAGCTTGTGATGACATCCAGTGCGACCTGCATGTCGCGCTCTGCTCGCTGCCTAACAGCAGGGCCTGCATCCACGATTTTGATCAGCTCCTGCTGTTGGCTGTAAATGTCCTGCCACGTGCCAGCGAAAAACTCATCAATCACCGAGCTTTTGCATCCTGGGCAGCGTGTGGCTTCGTATAACCCAGCTCCACCGCAGCCTCGCTCCGTCGCAATGCACCAGCCGTGGCCAGTAGCACGAATGTTGGCATGCGGGGCCGTTTGGGCAAGTAAAGCGGCCCTGTCTTTGATCGGAATAGCCCGCATCTCCACGATCTTTTCGCCGGCCCCGCCAGCCAATGGCTGATCGTCGAGCCATGACTCGATCAGGTCGATTTTGAATTCGGTCATTTGCTGGAATATTTCGTCAAAAAGGCTTAGATCTTGTTGCGGATTCGATGCATAGAGTTGGGTCATGCTCATGCTGGTATGTTTGAACTGCCATTTTAAATAGATCAGTGAGGTGCGGCCCATACGGGATTCTACAAAGCATCGAGCATAAGTTCGTCTACATTGGTGCGTCCTTAGTGGCCAAGTGCTCCCAACCGCTTTGGCTAACCGTAAGCGCCTCTAAATCGACCCACTTGCCCTTAATCGAGCTGGGCCACTTTTTTCACAACAGGCTCCAGTGCCGTATTCCATGGCAGCAACTGCTCCAGCTTCTCCAGCGTGTCAGCCTCGGCAATATGCGTCAGCACATGTTCGATGTAAGCAGAGGGTTCCAGGTTGTTGGCCTTGGCCGTTTCGATCAGTGAGTAACAGGTGGCGCTGGCCCGTGCACCCTGGGGCGTATCAGCGAACAGCCAGGCCTTGCGACCGAGTGCAAACGGACGAATCGCGTTTTCGGCCAACACATTGCTGATATGCAGGTCACCGCGTTCGCAGTAGCCGACCAGCGATGTCCACTGATTCAGCGTGTATTCCATGGCTTTACGGGTGAGCGAGCCTTTCATCACTTTGCCGACGTTTGCTTCTAGCCAGGTCTTGAAGGCTTCAAGGCGTGGCAGGCTCATAGCCTGACGGATGCGGTAGCGCTCGGCGCTGCTCAGATCTTTGATCTGGCGCTCGATCACATAGAGCTTGTTGATATGGCTCAGCGCGATATCGGCTTTGGACGCTTTGGCCTGTTTGCTTTTGCCTTGCGGCTTGGCCCCTTTGGTGGCTTCAACGAACTTGCGGCGGGCATGATCCCAGCAACCAATGCGGGTGATGTTGTTGGCCCGACACACCTGCCCGTAGCCGGAGTAGCCATCGGCCTGCAGGATACCGGCAAAGTCATCCAGCAGACGCACGGGTACACTGCCAGAGCGTGATGGATCATAGGCAAACAACACGGTGGGATGGTCCGGTGGACCACCCCGAGTGACCCACATCCATTTATCCGATTGGGCTGTCTTGCCGTCTTCTTTCAGCACCTGGATGCGGGTTTCATCAGCCTGCAGGTAGTCACTGCTGTTCTGGCTTTCGCGCATCAGGTTGATCAAGGGCTTGAACACCTCATCCAGCCGGATAATCCAGTGAGCCATGCTGGTGCGACTCACTTCGTGGCCCAAACGCTTGAGCATCTGTTCCAGTCGATACAGTGGCAAGCCATCGGCGTACTTGGCAGTAATGAGGTAGGCCAGCAGGGAGGTGGAGGCGACACTCTTGCCCAGGGGGTGTACTGGGCGCGGGGCCGCTATGATCTGTTCCTGGCCGTCCTGCTCGAACACCGCCTTCTCCTGCCAGTATTCGAGCACCTTCAACTGGGCGGGTATGAACTGAAGCTCTTCCTTCACCTTGGTGAAGAACACCTTGCTGGCTCCGGCTTTTTCTTCTGCACTGAGCGTCAGCTCGATCCGTTCGCGCAGCAGCTTGTCGGAGAAGCCACGCTGCCGGCGCTGGCGTGACGCTTTGGGCGCATCCGCTTCTTCCAGGTCGTCCGGGAGCTGATCACGCAACCGTTCAATTTCAGCTTCCATCTCGGCTTCGTCGAACAGATGAACCTGGTGGGGCTGTTTTTCGCTACTGGCGGCAAATTGCTGCGTACGCTTCCAACGCAACAGCTCTTCAAGGATCTGGATGTAATTGTCGCGGTGTTTGACCGCTTGGCTGTGATGTTGAATCTCAGCCTCTTTATCAACCAGTTTTTGCTGCAGATCAGCCACAACCGACAGTAGCTCAGCGGCGGACAAACCGCTGATATCGGGTGTATTGAGAGGCTGTTCTGGCGGTCTATTCATGCCAGAAATTATAGCAAAAACAGGCAGTTGGAGCACGCAAAAAGTGTTAGCCAAGGGCCTCATAGTGCAGCATTTTATGGCCCTTGAGCAGGCTGATATCATAGCCATCAAGCAACCAGTTGATCTGCTCACCGGTCAGCGGCATCAGTTCATCTGCCGGCTTTGGCCACTTGAATTTCTCCTCAGCCAGCGCCTTGTAATAGAGCACGAAGCCGTTGTCTTCCCACATCAGGCATTTGATCTTGTTGCGCTGGCGATTAGTGAAGGCATACAGGGCGCCAGTAAAAGGGCTGCGCCCCAGTTCCTGCTCAATCAGCAGTGCCAGGCCGTTAGCCTGCTTGCGAAAATCAATCGGCGCCCGATACAAAAAGATCTCTGGCATCTCCCGTGCTGGGCGCAAATACCGGGGCTGCATTACAACTGCCTCAAAATTGCACCTAGAACATCGACATTACCAGCGTGTAATCCGGTGATGGCGATGCCACCAGGCAGCGTCAGGGTTAATTCGCGCATTGCTACGTCTGGCAGGCTGGTTACCCGAGCAAACCCGGCAGGGCTCTTGGTCTGAGAAGGGGCTTTATCTGATTTAGATAGCTTGCTCCGCCAATAAGCGAACTGGTGATAAACCAATTCGTTCTGCTTACAGAAAGCGGCTCCTGAAAGCCCGGAGTCAATCCAGTTATCAAGTTGTTGTTGCCAGTAGTCTGTTCGCTGCTGCATGGCCATATTTGATTCCTCGCGTAGGTGACGATGGAATCAGTGTGGTATGGAAATTGAACGGGTAACAGGTGCTGATTTGTTGGCGCTTACG
>Ga0163215_100244_pt1 | contig 125338 bp, 112 predicted proteins | sample SynspAceP_FD_185934 | JGI IMG/M metagenome (GOLD analysis project Ga0163215, IMG submission 185934) | Saline lake microbial communities from Ace Lake in Antarctica - Synechococcus sp. Ace-P (Hybrid Assembly) | ecosystem: Environmental > Aquatic > Non-marine Saline and Alkaline > Saline | place...
TCGATTTTGTGACCATTCGAGTGTCTCCAATTGGAAAGGAAGTTGAGTTCTTCCAATAAGAGCACTCGAATGGTCCTTCTGCTTAGATTTTGATGATCTAGGGGACATACCAGGGGTCAGGACTCTTGGTTTCGTTGTTCGGTTGAAATGGGCTTCTTTTTCGGGCGTCCGCGTGCTCGTAGCGTCGATTCGAGGTCCAGTCGACGGGCGATCGACTCCACCCAATTCGCTTGACCGAACGGACTGCCACGCCGGATCGACCAGCGAAGCGTATCGAGTTGCTTGTCGTCGAGCGCCTCGTTGGCACGGCGAATCCAGTTGGCCGAACGCGCCAACGGCGACGGCGACAATAGTCGTGGCAAAGGTTCGCTCGACTGAATCCAAAGGCGAAACCTGGGGGCGAAACCTGGGGCGAAACCTGGGGACAGAGCACTTTTCCGGTTGTTGTGTTGACTCCAGCGAGAGGGTGGCCTGAGTTTTCTGATTCTGCCAGTTGCTCTGCTTGTTTTCCTGGGCGGTGTGTGATGGTTCGTTTGGCTCTCAGCGAAGTCTTTGATCCTGATGAGGTGGCGATCGGTCACTTTTATAATCGCACCACACGGCGGTGCTTCTTGATGGGAGAGGACCTGATCTCGGGGAAGAACGTTGACCACCGGATAGTTTGAATCGAGGAGTACCTGTGTGAACTCGCGGGAGCGATAGGACTGGATTTGCTCGGGTTTGCAATTCTCTCAAGCCACTTTTACTTGATTTTGAGATTCCGGCCGGATGTCGTGGCAAAGTGGGACGAACAGGAGGTGGCTCGCCGATGGTGGATGCTGTGCCCGCAACGGCGCGAGCCCGATAGATCGCCGATGGCGCCGACCCAGTCCGAGTTCAACTCGATTGCCGGGTGCCCGATTTGCCGGGCGGAGATCCGCAAACGACTGAGCAGTTTCAGTTGGCGTGTGCGGTCTAGGTGGATTTGAATCTGATCCGGGCCGCGATGGCGATCGAGGATTACCAGGAACTACTGGATGGGACGACCCGGTAGGCAGTTCCAGTCAAGCGGGGCAGCATACCGAACACACTCCCGCCCGTTCTGGCCAGGTTGGGTTTGGATGCGCCGTGTAGGTGGCGACCAGTCGCGATTCCCAGAGTCTCCCCGGTGATGAGATAGAAAGCAGATCATCTTGGTGATGGTTCTAAATTGAGAAGCGATGAACCAGTCAGAAATGGGTTCCTCATTCTCATATAAACTTTCAAACCGGTGGGAAGACGCCTTCGGCAATCAGTTCCCTGCGAAGATTGATACGACGAAGTAGATTGATCCGCAGGACATGGATAGTTGCGATGCCGATTTCCGTTTTGGGCACAAGTTCTCCGCCATTCCAAGCGAAGTGAGCATACCAATCGTCAGTTCGGGGATGAAACAGTCGAGCAACGATATTTTTCTCCGCCCCGATTCCGCCGATACTAGGGCCTTTGTAGCAGTTGCAATTGTAACACGACCAAGCGAGGTTTTCGCTCAGGGTTGGACCATCGTGCTTCTCCGCAATAATGTGATCAGACTGGAATGGTAGACTGTCAAGTTCTTCGGAAACCTGGCAGCACTCGCAGCGTCGGCATGACCTGTCACGAACACTCTCCCTGAGTCTCCTATCCATTCCGGATCGATCGCCGAGCTTTGGATTGCAGCAGGTTCAGCAGGTTGCCAACACGAGAATACGATTCTAGCTCGTCTCGCTCGTCCGCTGAAATTTCGCCCAGACGATTCTTCGCTGCCAGACTGTTCATTCGAGAGATATCGCTTTCCGAGAACCCGAACCCGAGTATCGAATTCGCGACTTCGATGCTCAAACAACCATCCCGCGGCGCAATCACGCGATTGAGAATACTGCTTTCCGATTGAGTGAGAATTTTGTGCATAACTCGATGTTATCCACCCTCGTCCGCAAATGGAAGTCTTGCGTCGGTAACGTTATGATCGCTAAAAAGATCTGAAATGAACGCCCAGGTAGTGAAATAGAGGCAGTGAAATAGAGGCAGTGAAATAGAGGCCATCGACCAACCTGAAGGTGAATGCCCTCTAAGATGCGGTGAATGGCGGAGGTGGGTGGCTTCAGGTCCATGCAAAAAAGTGGACTTCCACCGTTCTGGCCCGCTCCCGAGCGGAGATCGGTCCGCCCTAGTTGCGGCTGTCCTTCAACACCGTCACCATAGTTAAGCAGGGAAACTCCACCTATTTGACGAGAGATGGCTATGCTAGCACGACTGAAAACGTTCACGTTGCTCGGGATCGAGGCGATGCCGGTCGATGTGGAGGTCGACATTTCACCGGCTGCGATGCCTAAAACGATTCTCGTGGGGTTGCCCGATACGGCCGTCAAGGAATCCACGCACCGTGTCGAGCGAGCGATCCAAAACAGCGGCTTCATCCGCCCGCAAGACCGCGTCGTGATCAATCTCGCCCCCGGCGACCTGCCGAAACAGGCTCCTTCGTTCGATTTACCGATCGCTCTGGGGGTGCTCGCTGGCAGCGGTCAACTCGATGCCCGGCGGATCGAGGATTACGCCGTCGTGGGTGAACTGGCTCTCGAAGGCATCACACGCCCGATCAAGGGCGTGCTCTCGATCGCGATCGAAGCGGCCAAAGATCCCACGCTCAAAGGTTTGATCGTGCCCTCGGCGAACGCTCATGAAGCGGCTGTGGTGGAGGACCTCGAAGTCATCGCGGTGGATTCTTTGGCGCAGTGCGTGGCTTTTCTTGCGGGTGAAATCGACATCCCGGCCGTGCCCAGCCGGATCGAACAGATTTTTGAGCAGTTCAGCGAATACGACGTCGATTTCGCCGACGTCCGCGGCCAAGAAATGGCGAAACGAGCGATGACGTTGGCCGCTGCCGGACGCCATAATTTGCTGATGATTGGGCCTCCCGGTTCCGGCAAAACGATGCTCGCCAAACGCCTCCCAACCATCCTGCCGCAACTCGTTCCTGCCGAATCCATTGAGACGACTCGAATTTACAGTGCCGTCGGGCAACTGCCGTCGGATCAAGCCTTGATCGCACGCCGCCCGTTCCGCTGCCCGCACCATACGATCAGCGACGCGGGTCTGGTCGGCGGCGGCAGTCCTCCGTCGCCCGGTGAAATCAGCAAAGCCCACAACGGCATTCTGTTTCTCGACGAGCTGCCCGAGTTCAATCGCAAGACGCTCGAGGTCATGCGGCAACCACTCGAAGACGGCGTGGTCACGATCTCGCGAGCCCTCCGTAGCACGACGTTCCCCGCCGATTTCATGCTCATCGCCGCCGCTAACCCGTGCCCCTGTGGATACCGCAGCGACCCGAGACGGAGTTGCAATTGCACGCCGCCTCAAATCGAAAAGTACATGGGCAAGATATCGGGACCCTTGTTGGATCGCATCGATATTCATATCGAAGTTCCGGCTGTTCCGTTTGATGAACTGTCGGCGAAAACGACGACGACCGAGAGCAGCGAGATGATGCGTGTGAACGTGATGCGGGCGAGGGAAGCCCAGTGCGAAAGGTTCCGTGACAGCACGGTTCGTTACAACGCCCAGATGACCAGCCGTCAGGTTCGCAAATACTGCGAACTCGAACCGGCGAGCAAACAATTGCTCCGCGTCGGTGTGGAATCACTCGGCCTGTCCGCCCGGGCTCACGATAAAATTCTGCGCGTCTCACGCACGATCGCCGACATCGCCGGTGCCGATGGAATCGGCGAAGAACATCTCGCCGAAGCGATCAGCTACCGGAATCTTGATGCGGATTTGTGGGTGTAATGAAGAACGTTAGCCTTTCCAGGCTTAGCGGCAGCGAGACAATGAAAATCGCTGAATGGTCGTGCACGGTGTCGAAGCAGCTTTCCGCATCTTAGGGACCTCTCATTCCGGGTGAGGATGGTGGCATGAAAACGCATCGTATGCTCGCTATCTTACCCGATTCGGTCGAGTCGGTGATGCAAGGCGGCCTGAAACCAACATCCGATCGTCACCGGCGGTCACGCGGTCGTGGACGACGATGGGATGGGATGATAAATCGTATCTGGAAAGATGGTATCGTACTTGTCTCCCTCACCCGATGTCTCGTTCCCTTCTGTTCTTCTCACTGCTCATGCAAAATCGATTATTGCCCCTTGTCGTCCTGTTGGGTTGTCTCACAGCCAACCTGCCGGATGGTTCATTGGTTTCGGCTGCCGACCGTCCCAACATTCTGTTTGTGTTTAGCGACGATCATGCTCCGCACGCGATCGGCGCCTACGACGGTTGGCTAAAGAGTGTCAACCCGACGCCGAATATCGATCGGCTCGCGAAACAGGGGATGCTGTTTCGAAACAGCTTCTGCACCAATTCGATTTGTGGCCCCAGTCGTGCTGTGATTCAAACGGGCAAGCACAGCCACAAGAACGGGTTCATGAACAACGGGAACAGTTTCGATTGGAATCAGCAAACGTTTCCAAAACTGTTGCAGAAGGCTGGCTATACAACAGCGATCTATGGCAAGTCGCACCTCAAGGGTGAGCCGCAAGGTTACGACGACTGGAAAGTCCTGCCCGGTCAAGGCTTATATTACAACCCGGACATGATCACGCCGGAGGGTCGCAAGAAGATCCAAGGGCACTGCACCGATGTCGTGACTGATTTGGCCGTCGAGTGGCTCAAGGACGGACGGGACGACGACAAACCGTTCATGTTGATGGTCCAGCACAAAGCGCCGCACCGCAACTGGATGCCCGCGCCGAGACACTTGGACCTCTATGCCGACATCGATCTTCCGGAACCGAACACGCTGTTCGACAAATGGCACGACAATGCACCGCCCGCTCGACACCAGGAGCTGGAAATCGATCGACACATGCATTTGAATTTTGATCTGTTCGTTGATTTGACACCCGATTTTGACGGAGCGGCGATCAAGGGGCGCTACGACAAATCGGCGTGGAATAACATGCAACGCATGACTCCGGATCAGTTAGATGCATGGTACGCGGCATACCGTCCGCGCGACATCGCGTTTCACGAAGCGAACCTTTCTGCGGACGCCTTGGTGCGATGGAAATACCAGCGTTACGTCAAAAACTACCTGCGCTGCGTTAAGGGCGTTGACGAAAGTGTCGGCACACTGATGGGAACACTCGACGAGCTGGGAATCGCCGAAAATACCGTCGTCATCTATTCATCGGATCAGGGTTTCTATCTCGGTGACCACGGATGGTATGACAAACGCTGGATGTACGAAGAGTCGTTGAAAATGCCTTTGATTGTGAAATGGCCGGGTGTGACTCAGCCCGGTTCCCAAGACGAACACTTAGTCCAGAACCTCGACTACGCCGAAACGTTTCTTGAAATGGCCGGTGCGAAGGTACCCACCGACATGCAGGGAGCCTCGTTGGTTCCCTTGTTGAAAGGAGAACAACCCGAGGATTGGCGAAACAGCATCTACTACCATTACTACGAATACCCCAGCGTTCACATGGTGCCGCGACAATACGGCGTACGCAATCATCGGTACAAGCTGATTTCTTTTTACCAGTTTGAGGAATGGGAGTTCTATGATCTGGAGAACGATCCGGATGAACTCACCAATGAATATGATAACCCCGAATACGCCAATCAAATTTCGGATATGAAGCAGGAACTCGCCAGACTACGAGAACACTATGATGACGACAGTGATGTTTCGGTGTTGCCGAAAAAGAAGCAAATCGAGCTGCGCCGTCCGCAAACAGCGGGGTAATTCTCGTACCCCGGTTACCCGGATCAGGTTCTTAGGTACATCGTCATCAGTCATTCGGTGAAACCACGTCGCAACGTCTCTCCGAGACACTGGGATTTGCGAATTTCGGAGAGACTCGACTACGTGGAGTTCTGCCGAATCACTCATCCCTTCCGCGCAAGCTCATGCCGAAATCCAGCGATTCGCTCGCGATTGCTGACGTGATCAAGGGGATTCGGATCGTCGGCTCCGTCGCTTTTGAGAGATACACCAGAGAAATCGATGCCAAGACAACACGAATACGACGCCAGTTCTTCCCCCGCCTGAGTGCATCGGAACTGGTCATCTCTCATATCCAGGACATTTTTCGTACTCGCTTGCTGTGTAATTGCGATGAGGTGTGTCGATGTTTGGGCAAACCCTGGTGCAGCTCACCGAGTGCTACTGCCGATGAGGGTTTTGCTTCGCAACTTGCCAAAATTGAGGTTCATTCGACGGAAGCGTGCGCCGACCCCGGGATCGAGGTTTTTCCAGGCATGTCTCCAGTGTCCCATGATTTGATAAAAAATCGTCCTCGGCGAACCGAAATCCGCCGAGGACCGTCGGCACCATTGTCGCACCGCTTTTGCAGGAAGACGCTGGCGACCGAGATATCCCTTGTCGAGTGGCACCTCTGCAGAGCTCGACTGCGTTTCGTCCGGCTTACGTAGTCCACCAGCATCCCTATCTCATGCACCAATCTCGTTGGACACTGCAGTCATGCCTTGAAAACCTCCGGCGCAGGCTTCCGCCGGATGAACCAAAATTGATCGCCGACGGCCCCAGCAATATCTGGATTTCTGCGGCGTTCGGTCTCGCGCTGATCTCGCTCGTCATCTTTGTTTGGTAGTTGACGCTTAGCCGTGCATGGTGGCGTGAGCGACTGTCCGGCTTTCTGGGGTTAATCGGCATGCTGGTTGCCACGGTTTTGCTGATGTGAATGATCGACGCGATGGGTGCCAAAGGCGCGCTACTCGCCCTGGATGCTTTAACGGGCGAGATGATTTGGCAGGTCGATGTCCGCGAATTGGCGAATTGCGACATTTCGATGTGGGGATTTTCGTCATCACTGACGATCCATGACGTCAAGGTTTTCGCCTACGGGAGCGGGAAAGATGACAAGGGTATCCCGGCGTTGGACGCGAAAAACGGCGAGCTGATTTGGGGAGCCGCGTGCGGCACGCAGTCCTACGCGTCACCCCAGTTGCTGAATCTGATGTGAGCCGCATCATCTTTCAGTCATTGCTGCCAACTTGGCCACCGAATTGTTTGAAGACGGTTTTCACATGAGCCAGCAGCACTTCGGCCAACACTGGATCATCGGACGAAAGCGGCGTGTTGGGGGCAACCTGTCCTGTGCGAACAGCCAGGACGATCGCTGCGAGAATGTGCTCCACATCCACAGGGAGATCGGTGGATTCTTCCATTTGGATCGCCAAGTCAAACAACAGTTCGGCTACCGATGGATCGACGGTTGCTTGGCCCGTTGATGTGACCGATATGCCCGGCACGATTTGGTGGTTGCTGCGATTGTCCATGGGCACCTCACTGAATGGATTGACATTTTTGCTTGACGCTCGATGATGCTAAGACAGCGAATCAATCATGAGCGTATTAGATGAGGCAACGAGTCCCATAATCAATGGACTCGTAGCCTCGTCCGCTACGATTCAACGCATCTTATCGAAGGACATCGTCACGAGTCATTTCGTGGAATCACGTAGCAGCGTCTCTCCGAGACGCTGGAATTCGCGAGTCTCAGAGAGACTCGCCTACGTGAGGTTCGGAGAACCGAGCGACAATCCTTGTTTCGATGAAACGGATCACTCGGTGATCGGCAGATCGAAATCGCCGGTGAGGTCGCGGTAGACGCAGTGGATGTGATTGGCGGGGTTGCCAGCGGGATCGGATTGCGTGTTGACGAATTCGATCAAGAATCGTTTGCCGGTGATTCGGTAGTAGTGACCGATGCCGGGTTTCAACGCGCCCGCCCATGCGAATCGCACGTTGTCCCAACCGTCGGTTTGGATTTGATCGACGCGGGCCTTCGCGATCGGGCCGGCGGTGACGTCGGTGTACGTGCGGACGAGGTCACGAAAGATCCCTTGCTGGGTTTCGTCGAGTTTCGAATACTCGATCCCATCGGCGACCACGGGCGTGGGTTGCGCTTCGCCGGCGAATCGAATTTCCGCGGGGGCCTCGTCGGAGATGATCGCGACGCCTTGCTGTTCGTCGTTGAGCGAGTTGACGAGTTTGAAACCGACCTGCTCCTCACGGCTGAGCACGGCGGTTCCTTTGCCGAGGGTCACGGTGGTTTCGTTCATGATCGTGGCCGGGTTCGACGCGAGGAACTGCGGCGTGCTATCGAGGACTTGATCACCCCGGCAAACAAAGTTCAGTGACAGGTGATGGCCTTCGAAACTCAATCCCCATCGGTTGTCGGGGTCTTCGGCGCCCGGTTTCTCGGTACCGGGTTTCTCGGTGCCGGGTTTCTCGGTGCCGGGTTTCTCGGTACCGGGATTCTCGGTGCCGGGATTTCCAAACAGGGTGACGAAGTAGCGTTGGGGATTGCGTTCCCATCGGCCTTTGCTGTTCTCCATTTCGTTGAGCACTTCTTCGAGCAACATGATCCGGTTGGCTTTGCCGTAGCCCGCTTCGCTGAGCGCGGCACGCAGCAATCGCAGCGCGGCGGTGCGTTGGGCGTCGTTCATGTCGCCGAGCATCAAACCTTTTCGTTTGTCCATCGGGATGAAATGCCAGCCGACTCGCGAGGGCGAATCGAAGTCTTGCATCGTTTGAGTCCGCTGGGCGTCTTCGAGCGTGTCGAGATAAGCGACCGCGAACGTCTGCATCTGCTCGGCAGGAGATTGTCCAATCTTCAGGCCGACGGCGGCGAGCACCGCGAGGAGGAGCAAAGGAAGGAACGTGAAACGAAGGAGGGAAATGGTGGGGCGTTTGGGCATGATGGTGGGCAAAGGGAGGGACGGTGGGTTGATGGGGCGGATTTTACTCTATTTGGACTTGGCAAACACGCGGTAGGGTGCCCAGTGGCCCTGTTTCCTCCGGAGGATGCCGGCGAGTTCTCCTTCGGGATCGATGGCGAGGCACTCGGCCGGTGGGGGTTCGGTTTGACCGTGCTCGCCGTAGGGTTTGTCGGGGGCGAGGGCGCGGTGGGCGGTGCTCGCGAGGGCGGCTTCGCTCGGTGATTCGGGATCACCGTCGATCCAAATGCCGCTGCGGACGCGAACGGTGTCTTCATCGGAGAGCGAAAAGAACGGCAGGTGAGCGAGCGCCATCAACGGCGATTCGATGCGGTCCCACAACCCAACGTTGCCTGGCGTGAAGGTTGTGCCTGCTAACGGATTGGCGGCCGGCATCGGCGTCAGGCCGACGTCTCGGTGGGCCGGGTCGGTGGGCGGCGGGTCGTGCGGTGGGATCGGCTCGACGGCGGTTTCGAGATCAAACGGGCCGACTTCCGTGCGAGTCAAACGGGTCATCACGGCCACGGTTTGACAACGCGTCGCGATGTCCATTCCGAGGGTTCGTAGGTAGGTTCCCGACCCGCAACGAACGTCGACGTTGAGGTTGGGGTAGTCGTAACTCGACACGTCGATTGAATCGATCCACACCTGACGCGTCGGCATGTCGACGGTCTCGCCACGGCGAATCCGCTCGTGAGCCCGTTGTCCGTCGACCCAAATCGCCGAGTGCGAGGGCGGCGTCTGATCGATCCAACCGAGCAGCGATTCACACGCGGTTTGGACTTCGGCGTGGCTCGGAATCGGGGCGTCGGCGAGTGGTGTGACGGGTTCCTCCAAATCGCCCGAGACGCTCGATTCGCCGAACCGGAACGTGGCGGAATAGCGTTTCGCGTGCTGCAACATCCACGGCGTCAACCGAGCGGCGGCACCGACGGCGATCACGACCAAACCGTCGGCGAGCGGGTCGAGCGTGCCTGTGTGACCGACCTTCAAAGATCGATCGTTCATCTCCCGACGCAACCGACGCTGGACCCGATTGACGAGTTCCCGCGAGGTCATCGCATGAGGTTTGATGTACGGCAAAAAACCGAATGCGTGTCGCTGCGGTGAGTTCATGAACCTTCGGGAACGAGCCGAGTCCGACGGAGGGAAAGGGAAGCCAACGCCGCCAGAATGGCCTCCACGACGATGAACAGCAACCGGGCTGCGATCACGGCGAGCAGGGCGTGCGTTTGACCGATCACGGGCACGAGCACCAACAGCGTCACGTATTCACGCACGCCCGCGCCGCCGGGCAGCAGCGAGGCGAACCCCAACACCATGCCCAACGCGATCGCCGCAGTCGCGATCGGGACGAGTTGCGGCAGCGGCGGGGTGGTTTCTAACGAGGGAATCGCCGTGACCAAAACCGCAAACGATAACCCGATCAGGATCCAGGAAACCAACGACACGAGATACGACCACCCCAACAACCGCCACGTCATCGGCGACGTGCTTCGAGACGATGAAGAGGTGCCATCGGTTTTGCGTTCACGACGGGCAGCGATCCACTCGATCACACGGCGGAGGACGGGCGGGGAAACCGGGATCACCGACCCGATCGCCATCAACAAGGCGAGTGAGCGAACCCAGACCGGCAGCGGCGAGTTCCACAGCAGCACGCCGGCGACGGCGCCACCGACGCCCATCATCAACAGCGTCTCAAAGAAAACGCAGGTCGTCGCACGCCCGATGAAAGGCGACCGAGCCTTCGGCTCGGATTCGGATACGGCACCCGCCTCGACGTTCGAGCGGGGCAAAATCGCACCGACCCGCAGCACAACGACAACGGCCTTGCCGGGAATGTATTTGCCGGCATGACCGAGCAATTGGGCCGCGATCGCCCGCCGCCGTGAACAAGGAATTTTGAACGCGACGAGGCAGCGGTGCAGCACCCAACCGGGCGGAATCAGTCCGGCGGCGTAAAGCAGCCCGGCCCAGCCGACGCGGTCCCAACGAACGTTGCCGAAGGACGGCAGCCCGCTCGCCCGCCGCTCGGCTTCGACGACGAGAGCCTCAGCCGTAACCGGGTCACGTTCGCTAGCGGCAAGCTGGCGTAATTCGACAATCTCTGCCGAGAGAGCGGACGTCTCGTCGTCCCAACGCTCGATCGCTAGAACTGCGGCACGGAACAAACCGAACAGGACGAAAAGAAAGACCGCGAGCTTGACCGCCGGAATCAGTTTCTTCTTGGATGGAAGTTTCATCCCAATGCAACGCGCTTACTGATCGGCCAACGGCTCTTTCTTTTCGGTAATCACTTCGCTGTTCTCGGAACCTTCGGCGTTGATCTCGATGTAGCTCTTCCATTCTTCGGGAAGATTATCTTCGTGGAAAATCGCTTCGACGGGACACTCCGGCACGCAGGCTTCGCAGTCGATACACTCTTCCGGGTGGATATAAAGCATTTGTTCACCCTCGTAGAAACACTCCACGGGACAAACGACGACGCAATCGGTGTATTTGCATCCCGAGCAGGGTTCGGCGACGATGTGCATATCTTTTACCTTTGAATTTTTTGAAAATACGTCTTGTGGTCGGGTGACCATGGACGAACCGCACGTCGAGTATCGGTTTGATCGGGTGGGAACCTTCGCAGAAAAACCTTGCGAACCCACACAGAACGAGGAACCGCCCCGACCTGACTAGTCTATTTTGCCTATTTGACAAGTTTCGGCAAACCGGGCTAACGACAAAATCCCGTTTTCTCGCCATGGTTTCCCTGACCGTCTCATTTCCCCACCCTTTTTTTCAGCACGAAACCGCACCGTGACATTGCCTCCGGACTCGAACGCCGCCCCTGTGACCGCCGCCCCTGCAACCGAAAACGCTGCCGCGATCACGTTGCGGACGAAGCCGAACCGCCACTTTCCGTTCCTCTCCCGTCATCCCTGGGTACTGGCGACGGCGCTGACCGAGCCACCGAACCGGACGTCGAAGCAGGCGGTTGCGGAGAATTTGGTGGAGCAGGGGTCCCGCCAGCCCGCGCCCGGCGAGAGCGTCGATTTGCTCGATCATGATGGCAATTGGATCGCCCGCGGGCTGTTCAACCCGTCGAGCCGATTGCGGCTACGGTTGTACAGTTTTTCGCAAGACGAGCTGATCGACGACGCGATGTTCGTCCGCCGGATCGACGAGGCCGTCGCTCGCCGCCGTTTGATGGCCCAACCCGATTCGGCCCCATCGGACTCGGCGAGCGATGTCACGCGATCCGGCGAACGATTGATTTTCAGCGAATCAGATCGCTTGAGCGGTTTGATTGTCGACCGCTATGCCGATTGTTTAAGCGTGCAGTTCACCGCGGCGGCGCTGCTGTCGCGGGGACCGTTTTTGATTGATCAGATTTTAGCGGCGACGGAAAAACACGGTTCGCCTTGCCAGCGGGTGATCTCGCGGATGGACGCGGCGACGGCCAAACACGAGGGCGTCACCGCCGAACAAATCGCCGAGATCGAATCCTGGAGCCGGGGAATTGAGACGGATGCACCCGCAGCTGATTCACCTGCGGCTGATGCACCTGCGGCTGATTCACCTGCGGCTGATTCACCTGCGGCCCAGGCAACTCTCGCAGACGAGAAAATATCGAAACTGGTTTGGTATCATCACAACGATTTGAAGATGGCGATCGACCTCCGCGGGGGGCAGAAAACCGGCGGATATCTCGACCAACAAGCCAACCACGCCGAGGCGGCCCGGTACATGTCCGGTCGGCGGGTGCTCGACATTTGCACCTACACCGGAGGGTTCGCACTGGCTGCGGCACGGGGCGGTGCGAGCGAGGTGATCGGGGTCGACAGCAGCGAAAAGGCGTTGGAAATCGCGCGCCATAATGCCGAGGTGAACTCGCTCGCCGATCGAGTCCGGTTCGAGAAAGCCGATTGTTTCGACGATTTGAAAGAACGCGCCGGGTTGGGGGAATCCTTCGGTGCGGTGATTTTAGACCCGCCTCGGTTCGCGGGGTCGCGGCGTCAGGTCGATGCGGCGCTGCGGGCGTATGCGAGATTAAACATGTCCGCAATCGATTTATTGCCGCCGGGCGGGATTTTAGTCACGTGCAGTTGCTCTGGGCACGTATCGCGAGCGGATTTCTTGAATATGCTAGTGGACGTTGGACGAAAACGGAGGCGTGATCTGGTCATTCTGCAATCACGTGGGCCGGCGCCCGACCATCCTTGTTCGGTCTCCTGTCCCGAAAGTGATTATTTGAAATGTGTGATCGCTCAGGTTCAATGAGTCCATTGGGATCAGATTTCCGCTATGGTAGTTTGATACAAACTGTTACTTTTGCGGCAATTCGAGCTCATTAACGCGTAGAAGAATAACGCGTCGAAGTTCAACGCGTCAGAAAATCGCGACGAACACAACAGACCATGCGACGGATGCATGGCAGCGCCCCCTAACGGAATTCGACCAAACGCCCTACTCATCTCGATCGAGGTCATCGGTGACGAATGTAACGATCAAGGTTTTACACGGTTCCGACCGTGGCAAACTATTTGAAGACATCCGGACTCCGCTGACGATCGGGCGTGAAGAAGGCAACGATATCCAGCTCAATGATGAGCGGGTGAGCCGTTGTCACCTGAAAATTCAACGTGACAACGATCGTCTCGTGCTAACGGACCTCGACAGCACCAACGGGACGAAGGTCAACGGAGCCGAATGTCAGCTCAAAATTATGCGGCACGGGGATTTAATCGCGGTCGGTCGGAGCCTGTTGCTGCTCGGTTCGGAGGAGCAGATTGCCGAACGGTTACGATTGATGGGTGGTGGTGGCAGCTCTCACCACCGCGACATTAAATCGTCCGATGAATCGATTGCCGTCGAACTGCGTGAGGAACCCGAGAGTCCGTTGCCGGTTGAGGCGATGCAAGTCGATGAATTACCCGCGATTCCTGACGGATTGACCCCTGGTCAGAAAGCCCAACTGTGCGAAATTCTCGACTTCCTGCAACACCGACTCGAACGATTGATCGAAACGGCCGAAACCGATGAATCTTCTGAACAGGTTTTGCTGAAACAGTCCGCTTGGCAACGCCTGCTCGACGTTCAATCCCGTTTGGCGACGCTGAACCGATCCATTACTGACCCTGAATGGCCCTGACTCCCACGTTTTGACCGAAATTTTGCTCCGAAACGCCCCCGCCTCCCTGACCGATTGTCCCGACGGGGGTTCGGATCCAAACCCAGCCAACGGCCCCGCCGCTGGCTACCACGCCTATCACGCTCAGAGTGAAAACGGCACGGCGTTGATCGAACCACCGCTGAGCGATTCGGAACTGTTTCTGAAACGCAATCTGGCGATTCAAAATCAATCGGAAACGCCTGGACATCATCTTGCGACAGATTTCTGGGGCGATCTGCGTCAACACGCTCGCGTCCAATTGCTCGCCGACGCGCGGCGTTACACGACCGCCTACCGCGACATTGCCTCCCGTGTCGATGCTGCCCCCCGTTTTAATGCTGCCCCCCGTGTCGATGCGTCCGATCAACGTGATTCGTCCTCGGTTCCGATCGTGATGGCGGGGCATCAACCGACGCTGTTTCATCCGGGCGTCTGGTTCAAGAACGACGCGTTGCAGCAGATTGCCGGCGATACCGGTGCTCACGCGATCAATTTGGTGATCGATAACGATGTCGCGGCCAGCCGCGCGGTCCGCGTTCCCGTCCGCGATTCGATCGGTCGGGTTCGCTATCGCAGCATTCACTACGACGTCGGCGGTGCCGGCGTGCCGTTCGAACAGGCGAAAATCCGCGACTTGCGTCAATTCGATCGATTCGACGAAGAGGTGCGGCAGGCGATCGCTCCGATCGTGGCCGATCCTTGCGTGACCCGGTTGTGGCCTCATGCTCGGGCGGCGATCCGGCGCTGTGAGATCGCCGGTTGCGCGTTGGCTCAAGCCCGTCATTCGCTCGAAGGCGAATTGGGCTGGCAGACGCTCGAAATTCCGCTCGGCGTGGCCGTGCGTGGGTTGCCGTTCGCCCGGTTCGTGATGGAAATGATCGACGATGCCGAGCGTTTTCATCGAGTTTACAACGGTGCGGCCGACCATTATCGGGCATGGCACGGGATCCGCAGCACGGCGCACCCGGTCCCGAACCTGGCCCGTGACGAAGGCTGGTTGGAACTGCCGTTGTGGGTTTACGGCAACGATTTACCAGTACGAAGGGCGGTTTGGGTTCGTCGGATCGGAAATGAAATCGAACTGAGCGACCGTCGCGTTTCCGAAACCAATTCGCCGGGTTCTTGCTCGATCGTGTTGCCCGGCGACAACCGTGACGCCGCCGCCTCGATGCTCGCCGAGGTCGCGTCGCCTGAATTCAAACTGCGGCCGCGGGCGTTGATGACGACGATGTTCGCCCGATTGCTGTTAAGTGATTTGTTTTTGCACGGGATTGGTGGCGGGAAGTATGACCAACTCGCCGATCGGATCATTTGTCAGTTTTTCCACCTCACGCCACCCGCGTTCCAGGTCGTCTCGGCGACCGTGCGCTTGCCCGGCCAGGACCGCGACGCCGAACGCGCGGGCGGACTCGCGAAATTGCAGCGACAGATCCGCGAAACGCGATACCACGGTGAAAACTGGATCGACCTGGAGCACAACGAAAACGCGTCGTTGGTACAGCGGAAACGTGAACTGATCGGTCAAATGCCGCCGCACGGGCAACGGCAGAGCTGGCACGATGAAATCGAAAAAATCAATCTTTTGCTGGCCCAGCAACTTCAATCCGAACGACAAAAGATGCAGACGGACCTACAACGACTGCGGCTCGCCGCGGCCGAAGAGCAGGTTCTTGCTAGCCGTGAGCTGTCGTTTTGCCTCTTCCCGCTCGACGAATTGGTCGGTTCCTTTGGTCAAATGTTGCGTTAGCGAGTGATTGCCGTTGCCCAACCGGAGAATTTCGCTATTCTTCGTAACCACAAAACCAAATTTAAATCTTCTTTCAATCGCTCATTAATCCAGAATTCATCCCATGAAAGTCGTCAGCAGCATTGGTGCCTTGAAATATCGCCACCCTGATTGCCAGGTCGTGAAGCGACGCGGGCGAATTTACGTGATTTGCAAAAGCAATCCGAAATTCAAAGTCCGCCAAGGCGGAGCAAAGATCAAGAGACGTCGTCGCTAAACGTGATCCGACTTGACGAATGAGAATCGTTGACGAAGCGATTTATGCTAATCAGGGATGGGACGGTTCACTCATTTTCGGCCAAATCGAACGATTGCCACGGTGCTCCCCGACGGCTCAGCCCAACCGCAGCCGAAAGCGTGCAAACGGGGCTCCCCTCTCGAGGTTTCAGCCATCGATTCCGAGCACCTAACGGCAGAAAGGACAACTTCGGTCAAATTCCCCGCCCAGGCGGAACCGATCGGGAACTGGGACGTCACAGTTCGGCCGTTTCATGACGTGCCCCCCGAAATGTTGGTCCGCTGGGAGGGAATCCGTCAGTGCGACAGGCAATTTCCTCAGCCGTTCTTCTCACCTCGGTTTTCCGCCGCGGTCCACCAAGCGAGAGAAGATGTTTTCGTCGCAATCATCAATCACGACGGATCCGGCGTGGCCAACGGACCGATCGGTTTCCTGCCGTTTCATCGGGTTGGTCGTTTGGGCGTTCCCGTCGGGCGTTTTCTCAACGATGCTCAGAATGTGATCGGGCTGTCGTCCGTTCAGGTCGATTGGAAACGGCTGATGCGGGCCTGCGGAGTTGTCGCGTTTGATCTGCACGCGATCGTCAACCCGGCGAAATCCTGGGTCGACACGTACCGCTTGCAGAGCGTCCGATCCTACCAAGCCGATTTGTCCGGCGACTCGCCTGGATTCCTGCGACAACTCGAAAAGAGCCACCGTACGATCGGCAAACAGGCTCAAAAGACCCGCAAGCTCGATCGGGAAATCGGTCCCGTGCAGCTGGAGGTCGACTGCCGCTGCCCGGACATTCTCGCGCAAATGATTCGCTGGAAACGAGAGCAGTATCAACGCACACACATCCTCGATTTGTTTCTGCCCGATTGGACTCGCTGCCTCCTTGATGTCTTGCACGACGCCGACGGGTACGCGCCCGCGGGCAGTGAAACGATGCTTGATCAGGAGCCTCTGCGTGGATTGCTTTCGGTTCTCTGGTCCGGTGATCAAGTCGTCGCCGCCCACTACGGCATGGTGGAGCAGGGTCGTTTGCATTATTGGTTCCCCACCTACGATCCGCTATTTTCGAGGTACTCACCCGGCACCGCGTTGTTCACCGAACTGGTCCGGCACGCGACCGATCACGGGCTCGACTGCATCGACATGGGGTATGGTGAACAACCTTACAAGCAGAAGCAAACGGCGACGACGAGCACCGTTGCCTACGGTACGATCACTGACTCCCACTGGCACCGGATCACCCACAGCTTGGGCAGTTCCTTGACCCGGTGGGTCAAGCGGATGCCGATGAAGGAAAAGATCAAGAAAGCTTGGAGAACCATCCACCCCACCGCCGGGATCAAAAAGCTCGGCTGAGCGATAGCGAAACTTTCTTTGCCTCGAAGGGTTCTATCTAGAGGCGGTCCGAGAGACTCTCGGGACAGGCTGTCGCTCGATGAATGCTCGGGCTAACACGGGCACGACGGACGGGGTTCGTCCGAAACCATGGGCTGACTTTTCCACTTTTCGCACAGGAACTATTCGATGATGAAGACTCGTTTTGTCGCCGCTACGGCGGTTCTGTTGGCTTTCGGAACCGTGCTTGATTTGCCTTTGTCACGCCTCGCTTTCGGCCAACCTCCGACTCGCGAACGTGGTGGCGATCGCCAGGGCGGCGGGCGGGGTGGGGCTACCGGCGGTGGCATGAGGGGTGGCAGCGATCCGACGATGGGATTGCTGAAGGCACCCGAGATCCATAAAGAAATCGGTATCGAACCGGAACAGGTCGAAGCTCTCAAGAAAATCGAAGAGCAAGTCCGCGACGCACCTCGCGCTGAGGGAGAAGTAAACCCTCGTGATTTTGACATGCGAAATGCGACTGCCGAGCAACGCACCGAGTTCTTCGGGAAAATGCAAGCTCAGCTAAAGAAGCAAGCCGAAGGGATCCGGGAACTGCTCGAAGAGGTCCTGTTGCCCGGTCAGATGGAACGGCTCGATGAACTCTCCTTGCAACGTCGTGGATTGATGGCTCTCGCCGATCCAGAAATCCAAAAAGAACTCGGGATCACCGCCGAGCAAATCGAAAAAGTACGGAAGCTGCAAAGCGAGCAGGAATCGAGATTGCGAGATCGAATGCGAGAAATGTTCCAATCCGGTGACCGCGATGGCATGCGTGCAAAGATGATGGAAGTCCGCGCCGAATTGGAAGAGACCGTGATGGGCGTCCTGACGTCCGAACAGCGAACGAAATTCGATAAGATGAAAGGCAAGCCTTTCGACTTCAACAGCATTGCCGATCGAGGCAGAGGTGGCGACGCCGGTGGTCGAGGCGGTGGCAGAGGTGGCGCCGGTGGTCGAGGTGGCGCCGGTGGTCGAGGTGGCGACGGTGGTCGAGGTGGCGACGGCGGAGGCCGTGGCCCAGGCGGCGATCGCCCTCGCTCCTAAGTTTGACTTCCGCACTTCCTAAGTGCTTTGCTAGCAAATGCTTATGGAAAAACGGTCCCTAAGTTGCAGGCTCTCACCTGTTTCAAAACTCAAAATGGAGACCGTTTTCAATGGACATCGCATCAACTTTCATGCCGTTACTCCGAGTTTTCGCCGCAGCAGTGACGAAACCGACTGCGGTGTCATTCAAAGAACTTTTCGTCGGTTGGCTTTTCGCGGGCAGACGCACTGTCTCCAATGGACTGCGTGCAGGTGATCCGACGAAGCATCCTAGTGGTCTGGGACACTTTTAATTTTAGGGTTAGCCGTTTTGGCGCTAGCGGGCTGTCGATTTAGTTAGCCGATGGGCGTTAGCCCCGGTTATCACACCGGCAACCGGGGCTAACGCCCATCGGCTAATCTTTGCTGGCATAAAAACGATTTAATCGTCTCCATGAAATTAACGTGCCAATACGAGCCCGACGCGCAAGCGAGTGCATACTGTGCTTCCCTCGCTCGCGCGTCGGGCTTGTAAATCGACAGACCGCTAGCCACGGTTGTCACGCAATAACCGGGGCTAGCGCCCAAACGGCTAACAAAACCAACCCTCATTTTTAGCTGTCCCAGACCACTGGTGCGTATCGCCGGATTTTCGCCACTGCCCGCTGGAGTATCGACCGAGCCGGGTTCGCTGTTTTTGATCTCGTCGATAAACTAATGTGCCAACCGGAGTATTCGACTTGATCAGCAGGCGACGTATTGCGTTCGCATCACGAGCTTTCTGTGCCGGCTCTATCTCGCCCCCGATCGTGAAGTCAAAGTAGTCGTGATTGAACATCTTCGCGGCGGACGGGGGATCGAAGTCTTCTACAGCACGCAGACGAGCTTCAGCGATGAGCAGGTACTCCGGAGGTACAGTCATCGATGGCCGGTCGAAACAATATTCCAAGACAGCGAGGGTCACCTGGGGCTTGTCACCCTGAGGACCGCGTCAACGACGCAGTGGAGCGGATAACACCGACGATTCTGCTGACATACAGTTTGACGGTGCAGTGGCATGAGCACGTTCGAGAGAAACCTGGATTTTTCGTTCGTCATTGGCCAGGTAAGCAGCACGCGTCCTTCGCTGACATGCTTGTCACGCTCAGGCGTGATTGCCTGAGTGGAACGCAGGAAGAGATTTTCTAGGCAGCCAAGTTGCCAGTGCAGGTGCGGAAAATACTCAAAGCAAAACTACGGTTGCTTGATCTAGCCGCGGAGTGCGAAAGTCGAACCTAGGATTTCGCTGCCGCTTGCCTGTTGCCGCCTGCAAGTTGCTTGGTCACCGCTTCGATCGGGATCGGAATCCCGCGGAGGCATCCTTCTAAAACGAGATTATCTCCGACAACGCCCTGAAAACTGGCAACGATCATTCGTCCGCGACGAGTTTTGTCGAGCCGCACCATCACGATCAAACGATCACCGGGCACGACAACGCCGCGAAAACGAACTTCGTCCACGCCTCCGAAACCGACCATCGCCGCGCCGAGCAGATCGTGTTTCTGCGTGTAGTAGCTCGAAAGCTGCGCGACCGCCTCCAGCATTACGACACCGGGCATTAAGGGCATCCCGGGCATATGTCCACGAACCCAAAATTCCTCGTCAGTGATCTGCTTGTACGCCGCGCAAGAATGTGCGGTGAGATCCTCGTAAAGGATCGCAGTCAACTGCTCCATCTCGTGCCGCTGCGGATTGTACTTTCGAATTTCTTCGATGTCCGCGATCGGTTTGTCAAAATCGAGCAGACTCGGCTCAACAATAAAAGGGTTCTTCACCACTGTTTAGGTCTTGATCTTTCGACGTTTTGCCTTGCGAGCCTTGGCGTTGGAGGGCCGTTTCCCGTGGTTGGCTTTCTTGACTTTATGGTGTGGTTTGGCCACAAGGTGGTCCTTTAACAATGAGTGATTTGTGGGAAAAGCAGGCGAGCATCGTGCAGCGATCGCGAACCGCTACCGTTCTCGATAGACGATCCGACCCTTGGTCAAATCGTAGGGCGATAACTCAACGCGGACTTTGTCACCGGGAACGATCCGGATAAAGTGCTTGCGCATCCGACCGGCGACGTGCGCGAGCACATCGTTGCCGGTTTCAAGTTGGACTCGAAATCGTGTGTTAGCGAGCGCCTGCGTGACGGTCCCCTCGACTTCGAACGCTTCTTCTTTCTTGCTCAAAACTAAAGCCTATTATCGTTTACTAAACTGGACGCCGCGACGAGCACCACGAAGACCAGGTTTTTTCCGTTCCTTCATGCGGGAATCCCGCGTCAGGAAACTGCCTTCTCGCATAGGATCATGCAAGGCTTCGTCGTGCGAGCATAATGCACGAGCCAAGCCCATGCGAACTGCACCACTTTGGCCGGTCATCCCGCCGCCTGAAACACGAACTTTCATGTCAACCGTGTCGGCCAAACCGGCCGCTTCGAGGGTTTCCATGATCGCACGTTGATGTTGAACGTTAACAAAGTACTCATTCAACGGTTTACCGTTGATGATGATCGTCCCACTGCCGGCGCTCAAACGCACCCGTGCGACGCTGCTTTTACGGCGTCCGGTCCCGAGGGCCTCGCCGGTGATTTTATCTTTTTTGACTGCAATCATGATATCCCTAGCTGGTTACTTTCTTGCCTTGACGAGCCAGTTCAACGGGCTGCTGGGCGGTGTGCGGGTGGTCAGGGCCGGCGTAAAGCTTCAACTTTGAGAGCATGTGACGGGCCAACTTATTCTTCGGCAGCATTCGGCGAACAGCATGGAAGAGCAAATCTTCCGGCTTTCGCTCTTGGCGGTTCTGATAGCTCTCCAAACGCAACCCCGTGTACCCGGTGTACCAGGTGTAGTGGCGGTCCTGCATTTTGTTGCCGGACATCGCCACTTTGTCGACGTTCGTGACGATGACAAAATCGCCACAATCCACGTGCGGAGTGTATTCGGGGCGGTGTTTGCCCATCAAAACGACGGCAATATCGCTCGCCAATCGCCCTAAGACTTCATCACTGGCGTCGACGATGTGCCATAGTTTTTCGACTTCGCCGGGTTTGGCCATGTAAGTTCGCTGAGCAGCCACGGTGGGAACTTTTCTCGCAGGAAGATATCTGAAAATGGAAGCGGCAGAGCGTACTCGACGGACCCTGTTCAAGGCAAGGGCTCCGGCGTAACAGAATGGAAGGTTTTTTGCCGATGCCGGGCTCAGGCGGATGCCCCGGCTCAAAATCAGAGATTTCTTGCCGGGCGTTGCTCGCTCACGCGTCGGGTTAAGAAAAACCGACTGCCTCCCAGGCGACATCGGGTCTCACAGGCGACAATTGTTCAGGGTCATCTCGAAAACAGCCGTCGCTCCGATCGATTTCAACTGGTCCATCACGTCCACGACATCGGCGCGGCGGATCATCACCTGCACGCTACACCACTCGGCGTTTTCGAGCGAATTGATCGTGGGCGAGTTGAACCCAGGCGTGATTTTCTCGGCTGCAGATAATTTCGTGCGAGGGATGTTGTACTCCACGAGCGAATAATCGCGGGCGATCACCACCCCTTCGAGCCGCTGGACCAATCGGTCGGCGATCCCGCCGAGACGTTGGCGGTTGTTCTGAACCAAGACGGTTTCGTAATGTCCGATTTCTTCGAGAATTCGCAACCGATTGGCGGCCAGCGTGCTGCCGGTTTCGACGAGATCGACAATCGCGTCGGCAACCCCGAGCTGAATCATCGCCTCGACGCTGCCGGCGATCGAGACGAGATGTGCGGCGGAATCGTGGGCGGAGAGGTATTTCCGCGTGACGTGGGGGAAACTCGTGGCGATGCGTTTTCCGTCGAGTTCGGCGGCGCTCGCATACGGCGCATCATCGGGAACGCAGAACGCGAGCCGGCACCGCCCGACGCCGAATTTCATCCGCTCGCTGACGTCCGCCCCGGCCTCTTCGACCAAGTCGCTGCCGGTGATCCCCATGTCGATCGCGCCCTCGGCGCACATCGTGGGGATGTCGTCGGTGCGTAGGAAAACCAAGTCAATGTCCATGCTGCCAACGCGAGCAAACAACCCCCGGTTTTGTCGCCGGAACCGCAGCCCGGCTTGGGTCAAAAGGTCCGTCGCGAGGTCGCTGAGGCGGCCCTTGCTGGGAATGCCCAGCCGCAGGTGAGAGTCAGAAATCAATTCCGTGTCCTTTTCGAGACTGAATTTGCGTGATTACGGAGGAGTTTGCGTGATGCGGAGGAAGAAGGCGTCCGTCTATTCGTTTTTCCGGGCTGCTTTCTCGGTCAACCCCGAGGTGCCCTCGCGCCGGGCCAATTCGGCAGCGACTTCATCGAGCGAGATGCCACGCCATGCCAGCAGAACGAGGGTGTGGTAAATCAGGTCGCCCGCCTCGTAAACCGCATGTTGTCGACCGGCGTCGCCTTCTTCTGCGGCCGCTTCGATGAATTCTTCGGCTTCCTCGCGGATTTTTTCGCCGATCTTTGCCGGGCCACCATCGAGCAGTTTGGTCGTATACGACCCGGCGGGTCGGTCCGCAGCCCGTTGGGCGAGCGTGGACATGAGGCGGTCGAGCGGTGCGAGCGATTCGGACACGGGCGGACGATGCTGTGGTCAAACGAGGCAAGGGAGAAACCGCGTCGGAAAGACCGACGGCGTCACCAAATCGTAATCGCGTCCCCCGCTTTCGCCAACAGGCGGGCGGGGGCTTGCTCCACGGCGTCATTCCTTCGCGTTTTGATAATCCAAACAGAGAGCATTCAGCGGGCAGGTCGCGCACTGCGGCGAGCGAGATCGACAAACACTCTTGCCAAATTGAATCAACAAAAAATGGGCCTCGCTGCGGACCCACGTCGGCGTGGACTCGTCGAGTTGCTCGGCGGTTTTCTCTGCCGTTGGCGCGTCGGTTAGCCCGATCCGGTTGGCGACCCGATTGACGTGCGTGTCCACGGCGATCGTGTCGATCCCGAAGGCGAACTGCAAAACAATGTCGGCACATTTCCGACCGATCCCCGGCAAACTCATCAATTCCTCGCGGGTCTGCGGGACGTGGCCGTCGAAATTTGCGATCAACGCTTCGCAGAACTTGTGAATGTTTTTGGCTTTGACGTTGTACAAACCACACGGTTTGATCGCGGTCGCAATTTCATCGGTCGTCCGTCGCAAAATCGTCGTGGGTGTGCGTGCCAAGCGGAACAACGCCTTCGTCGCCGCCGCCGTGTTGCGGTCGAGTGATTGAGCCGACAGGATGCAGGAGATCGACGTGCGAAACGGATCGGGTTGGCCCTTGGGCCCTTTCGCCTCCTGACTGCGTCCGGGCATGTGCTCGGCGAGAATGCGGTACACCTGCCCGATCGATGGCTCGTCGAGACGTTGTGGAGTTGAGTTGAGTTGGGGTGCTTTTTTCGAATGATTCGTTTTCTGCTTCTTCATTGCTCTCTTCTTCAATAGCGGCCAACGACGAATCTCGTGCTTAGAAAGACGCCCTTTTGCTTTGCAATGTGTCAAAACGTTGGGTTGACTCGAACAGTTCCATAGCATCGCCCCGAGGCAAATAGAAATCCATTTTTGGATCCTCGCATCTCAACCCGAGAGACGCCAACCGCCGCAGACATCCCACGGTCATTTTGTCTATCCTGACCGCGAATGATCCGCTCGCCTTCGGACGCCCCATGAACTCGCCCCCATCGCCCGCCCGCAACGCCGTTCGCCGGTTGCGTCTCGAAAGCCTCGAAACGCGACGATTGCTCGCCGTTTTGACCGATGCTGGATTATCGCTCGAAGCAACACGCGAGCAGATCGCCGACCAGTTTTCCTCGGCGACGATTATCACGCACGGGTTCCAGCTCGACGGTGGCGGCGATTCCCTGATGCCGCTGGCCGAAGCGATCGTCGAACGCAACGGTGGATTGCTGGTCGATTTTGATGTCGATGACGACGGCGGCTTGGCCACGTTCGATATTTTCGAAAGTGTCGCCCGAGCCGGTTCGGATTTAGTGCTGCTGTTCGATTGGGGTGACGCCTCGAACAACGATTCCGCCGGATGGGGTGAGGCGGCGGGCGACGCATTGTTCAGCATCGGTGTCGGTTTGGGGATTTTTGACCCCTCGGTGGGAGCGGCGAGCTCGATCGATCTGCACTTCATCGGACATAGTTTCGGAACGGCCGTCACGAGCGAAGCGGTCGAACGTCTCGCCGCGTTTGAAATCCCGGTCGGGCATCTGACCTATCTCGACCCGCATGATTTCGATCAATCGCGACTTCCCATCGACGGCTCGCAAGACCTCGACACGCTCGGCGTTCCCCAGATTCCCGCGTCGACCGGCTACGGGGCCACGGTCTGGAACAACGTCGAGTTCGCCGACGCCTATTACCAAACCAACCCATTGGGCTTCTTTTCGAGTAACCCCGGCGGTCGTCCGATTCCGGGGGCACACAACGTGTCACTGACGGCGGCCACCGCGGACGCCTCGTTCCCGCATAGCGCGGTGTGGAACGATTTTTATGTTTCGACGATCACGGATCTGAACGCGACCAACGGGTACGCCTGGAGTTCTCGTGGTGGTGAATCGGACAATCGTCCCGCACCGGTTTTCTTTGGCGGCAACGAGGGTGAGGGCCAGGATCACGAGCACACTCCATTGGGAATTGCCAACCGAAGCACCGGGGCGGCGGACACCGTGGGACTCGCCGCGGCCGGATTGACGCCCGATCAAATCACACTCGGTCGCTGGAACCCGGTGTGGACCCCGAGCCTGAACAACGGCGCGTTCACGTTCACCGGCAACCGAGGCAGCGAAGTGCCGGGATGGTCGTTCCACGGTGGCGGCGGAAATGCAGAGATCACTTCGGGAGGCAACACGTCCGTTCAGTTCGAAAACAGAAACGAACGTCGCACGCACAATTGGACCTACCTGCCCACCGATATCGCGCTGATCGATTATGAATTGTCGTTCCCGGCATCGAGCACCGGAGCGACGTTGGAATTCTTGATCGGCGAGAAACTCGTTGAATCGCTGGCGCTGAACCAACTCTCGGCGTCCGAGCGCTCGGCCGCTGCGAGCACAGGGTTGGTCCGACGCGTGCCCGTCAGTCCGTTCGCCGGTTCAGTCGATACCTTCACGTTTCGCATCGCCGATTCGTCAACGGGCTCGGTCGACGTGAGCCTCGATGATATTGAATTTGTATTCGATACCGGCATCCCACTCGATCCGGCGGTGGTGATCCCGGAATCGTTCGCTGCGCAGCATACGATTCCCTCGGCCGGAACAGGAACGGACGGGACCGCGATCCTGTTCGAGGCGGTGACCGAGACGACGGTTTCGGTCACGCCACTCGACACGACCTCGATTACCCAAGACGTTTTCATTGTCGATCGTGACTTGAATCCGGTCGGCAATTGGGTCGGCGGCACGGTCACAGCGATGCTGACGCCGGGCGAGGTTTACGCCCTCGTCGCACGCTCGCTCGCCGAGGATCGCGTGATCTCGGTGCAGTCCTCCGCCGGCGAGGCCGCCATCAACCGATTCGCGCGCACGAATTTGTTCCATCCCACCGATACCAACGCGAGCGGCTTGACGTCGGAGGTCGATGCCCTGCGGATCATCAACGAACTGAATCGGCGAACCGGCAACGAGGATGAAACCGACGACAACAACGATCCCAACCGAACCCCGACTCCGTTCCTCGACGTCAACAACGATCGTTTTATCACGGCGCTCGATGCGTTGTTGGTGATCAATTATCTCAACGCCCGAGGCAACGTCTCTAGTGAACCACTACCTCATTGGCGTAGCGGAACTCGCCAAGAGTTTCGAACCCACTCGCCTCTCCTCGAACCCTCACTATCTTCTTTCGCACGCCGCTTTCAAGTTCTGGATACTCTCACGTGCGAGCGTTTCAGCACCGGGGGAATAGTCGAACACCTCGACACTGACCCACCCGTTGTACTTCACATCGCTGAGGGCTTGCATGATCGGCTCAAACTTCACGTCGCCCATCCCCGGACCGAGCAGGTTCGGGTCGTTGGCGTGAAAGTGGATCATGCGATCGGCGTGACGACGGATGACTTGGTCGATCGCTTCGCTCTCGGTACTCATTGCCTTGACGTCGAGATGTAACCCGAAGTGCTCGTCGTCGATCGCATCGATCAACTCGATCGCTTGGTCGGCCGTGTTGAGGAAATCGCCTTCTACGGGTCCGAGCGGTTCAACGGCGATTTTGACTTGATGTTGCTTCAGCGCCGGCACGACTTCACGTAGCACTTCGGCGGCGTTGGCCATCGCCTCCTCGATCGATTGGCCTTCGGTGCGATTGCGTTGCTGCGGTGAACCGAGCACCATCAGGTCGCCGCCGAACTCGCGGCACAATTCCGCGAGTTTGCAAAAGTACTCGCTCGTTCGTTTGCGGGTCGTTGGATCCCGCGTCGTCAAGTGCAACCCCTCGGTACCGGCGAGCAACCAGTGCAAACCGATGATTTTCAAACCCGCATTCTCAACCGTCTCGCGATAGGAACGACGCTGCTCGGCGGTGATTTTGTCGACATGGTCGGCCAACATGAACGGCGCCACCTCCCATCCGGTGTAACCGAGCTGGGCGGTCAAACGGACGGCATCTTCCAAGGGGGTTTCGCGAAACGTTTCGTTGCAAAGTGCAAAGGCGGAGTCAAAGGAGTTTTTCATGAAATCTTTGGTGAGGGTGGTGGGAGTCTTGTTCCCAGGCTCTTGCCTGAGAACACACTGTCTTGCAGGCTCTCGCCTGCGACGGAACGCGGGAACAATAAGTGACGCATTTATCGTAGTGGATCTTGTGAAAGATCCGGTGCTGGAGGGATCTTTCACAAGATCCACCACCATTCAGCGCGTCTTAACGTTTCGCTGTCGCTAAGCGAACTGGATGGCGAGGCGAGAGCCTCGGTGCAGTGCGTTCTCAGGCGGGAGCCTGGGAACGAGGGCGGTGGTCATTCACTCCGGTGCTTGACCTGGTACGCGGCGAGGGTGAATTGAATGTCTTCGAAACTGATCGGGATCGTGACCGCTTCGTTGGCTTCGATCGCCTCGTGGATCGGTTTGAGCCGACCGTCTTCGCTCGCCGGAATCGCTTCCTCGATGATCTTGATTTTCTCAGGGTCTACCCAATGCGAGACATCCGTGATGCCCGCTTCGTCGATGTACCGACAAAGGTATCCCCGCACCGTCGATTGAGCACGCCCCATCACCACGGCGACCTCTTCCATCGTCTTGCCTTGGGCAAACATCTCGCTGGCCTGCTCCTGCGCCATCACGCCTTTCATGCTCTTGGGTTGCGGAGGCGCCGCCGGGGCGGAGTAATCCTTCGTCACAGCAACATCACGAGCCGTCTCGTTGTTTTGGCAGAACGCGTTGATATGGCCCAAGAACAACCCACCGTACTCCTTCAGCTTCTGCTCCCCGATCCCTCGGATTTGACCGAGTTTGGCCAAACGGGTCGGTCGCACGCGGGCCAGATCACGCAGCACCGCGTCGTTGAAAATGATGTACGCGGGCACGCTTTTTTCAGCCGCCAATTCTTTCCGCACGTTTCGCAGTTCATCGAATAATTTGCGGTCCACACCTTCCCAGGAATCCTCCGCCGCTGGCCCGCGACCCGACGAACTGAGACCCGACGAACTGAGACCCGACGAACTGAGACCCGACGAACCGCCACCCGACGAGGGTGCCGCTCGGGTCAACGTCACCGTTCCGTTTCGCCGCAACAGGTCACGCCCGCTCGGGGTCAACGTCAGGATGTTGTACTCGCCGGTGCGTTGCAGGAAGTTTTGCGAGATCAATTGTTCGAGCCAAATCCGTACCGCCGAGGCCGATTCATTACCCAGCAGATTGTAGGTGCTGAGTTTGTCGTGACCGGCGTTGAGAATCTTTTGATCGCGAGCACCGGTGAGCACTTTGACGTTGTGAGCGATACCGAAACGTTCTTGCAATCGAACCACGTTGGACAGGATTTTCTGCGCCAGCGTGAGTGCGTCCTCGACGGTATCGAGTTCACCCAAACACACGTCGCAGGCGTTGCAATTATCGACGTCGTATTCTTGGCCGAAATAGTTCACGATCGCCGCGTGCCGGCACCTCACTCCCGAGCACAGATCCGACATCGCGTTGATGTTGGCCATCGCTTCGTCGAAGTTCGAACCGTCACCCATTTCCATGATGCGTTTCCACGTCATCAGATCGCTGCCGTTGTAGAGCAGCGTACACTGCGACGCCAAACCATCGCGTCCCGCCCGGCCGCTCTCCTGTTGGTAGTGTTCGATCGACTTGGGCATGCCCGCGTGGATCACGAAGCGCACGTTGGATTTATCGATCCCCATGCCGAACGCCACCGTCGCCACGATCACGTCGACTTTCTCTTTGATGAACGCATCCTGGTTTTCGCGGCGGGCGATGTCGTCGAGCCCCGCGTGGTACGGCAACGCCGAAACGCCCCGCGCGGCGAGTGCTGCGGCGGTCTGTTCGACTTCCTTGCGAGTGATGCAATACACGACGCCCGACTCGCCCCGGAATTGGTCGATCACGCCCATGATCTGTTGCAGCGGATTGCTGCGCCGGATCATCCGGTAGGTCAGGTTCGGGCGGTCAAAATTACCGACGAGAATCTTCGGACTCTGCAAATCCAATTGCTCAGCGATGTCGTCCCGCACCCGCTCCGACGCCGTCGCGGTAAACGCGTGTACCGACGCGTGAGGAAAGCGTTCTTTGAGCATCCGCAGTCCGCGGTACTCGGGCCGGAAATCGTGGCCCCAATTGCTCACACAGTGGGCCTCGTCGATCGCGAAAAACGAGATCGGAACCTTCGCTAGAAAATCCAGTGTTCTCGATGTCAACAGTTTTTCCGGGGCCAGGTACAACAGCCGAATTTCGCCGCTGCGGATCCTCGCCGCTGTTTCGCGTTTCTGAGCCTCGCTCTGCGAGCTGTTGACCAACGCGGCGGCGACGCCGTTACCGACCAACGAATCGACTTGGTCCTTCATCAACGAAATCAACGGCGAGACCACCACCGCCATGCCCTCGCGTACCAACGCAGGGACTTGGTAACACAACGATTTGCCGCCACCGGTCGGCAACACCACGACGCTGTCGCGACCCTCGATCACATCCGTGACCGCTTCCTCTTGCAGCGGTCGGAACTCATCGAACCCCCAAACCCGCGACAATACCTCGTAAGCCGAATCGATCTTCGAGACCGTTTTGGATTTCACTTTTGTGTCGGTCGTCACGGCACTTTCCTTCGTACACACGGGAAACGTTGGTTTCAGGATTTCCATTGTACGGGGAACTGGCCGCCACGCGAAGTCTGTCGCCGGCGGTTTGGTAACGACGCCCATTTCGGCGTTGACAGATCATGGGCATGGACCTGTTTCGCAGCTCCGGATTCGATCAAGTTTACCGGTTGTAACGGTCGATAGGTTAGCAAGACGGCCTGCCCTGCGGGCTTCTTCTCTTGCATCAAAGGGGTCGCCGCCATGTCGCTTTTCGGAACGATCCAACAATCCGCCGGCGCGCTCAATACCGCCCAGGTCGGGCTGCAAGTCGTCGGCAACAACATCGCCAACGCCAACACCGACGGGTTCATCCGTCAACGGCTCGAACAGTCGTCCGCCATCGCCATCCGCGATGGCGGTCTGATTCTCGGCACCGGCGTCCGCGCCACCGGCGTGAAACAGGTTATCGATCAAGCCCTCGCCGAGCGGATGTTCAGCGCCAAAACCGCCGTCTCAGGCAGCGAAACGTTGCAATCGGCCTACAACCAACTCGAATCTCTCGCCTCCGACCTCGACGGCGGCGGACTCAGCGAACAGTTCTCCCTGTTCAATAACGCGCTACACGATCTGTCGACCCAGCCCAACAACTTGGCGATGCGCGAGTTTGTGGTTTTGCAAGGCGAAACCTTCGCGGAAAACCTGCAATCCGTTCGCGAACAGGCCGGCGGCATGGCCGACCAGTGGAATGGGGAGATGCAAACCATGGCCAGCCAGATCAACCGGCTGACCGAGCGCATCGCCCGGCTCAACATCGACATCGCCACCATCGAGGGCGGCGGGTTGCTCGGCAGCGACGCCACCGGATTACGCGACCAGCGGTACCGCGACCTGGAAGAACTCGCCAGCTACGTGAATATCAGCTTCCAAGAACAAGAGAGCGGTAACGTCAACGTGTTCGTCGGCGGCGACTACCTCGTCAGTAACCGGAACCACCGCGAAGTCTACGCCGCGTTCGACCAAGATGCCGACGGGATGGAGGTCCGGATCGTCGAAACCGATTCCGCGTTGCAAGTCAAAGGCGGCAAACTCGGAGCGGCCATCGAAGCACGCGGAGCCGTCTTCGGCGCGTTCGTCGATAACCTCGACAGCATGGCGAGCGCCCTGATCGAAGGCGTCAATAAAGTCCACTCGCAAGGCCAAGGCCGCACCGGATTCGACTCGCTCATCGCAGCCAACCCCAGCCAAACCGGGTCGCCGATCCGCAACGCCGCACTCCCGTTCGAACCGAAAAACGGCAGCTTCGATTTCAACCTCGTCGACAATGCCGGCGAACTGCTGTCGACGACTCGCATCGAGGTCCGCAACCTCGGCCAGCTCGGCGACTCCACGATGGACTCCATCGCCGCCCAGATCAGCAGCATCAGCGGCGTCACCGCGTCACTCTCGGGCGACGGACGACTCCGCATCGAGAGCGATTCACCGACCGCGAAATTCACGTTCGGGGAAGACACCAGCGGATTTCTGGCTGCGGCTGGTTTGAACACGTTTTTCACCGGCACCTCGGCCAAAGACATCGCCGTCAACGACGTCCTGAAAAACGACCTCGACCTGCTCGCCATCTCCGCCGGCGGCATCAACCAAGACACCGACACGCTGTATCAACTGCTCGATCTCGTCGACCGTCCGATGGAAACACTCGACGGACGATCGATTCGCGGACTGCACGAACAAGTGCTGTCCAAACTCGGCCGCGAAGTCAGCCTGCAATCCAGCTCCACCGACGGACTCAACGATTTCTACGCGACGTTGCGAAGCCAGCACCTGGCAATCACCGGCGTCAATATCGACGAAGAATCCATCAAAATGATCTCGTACCAACGAGCCTTCCAAGCGTCCTCGCGAGTCATCTCGGCCGCCACGGAAATGCTCGAAATTCTGATGAATCTGTAGAGGCAATCGCGCCGGTTGGCCCTCCTCGTGTTGGCCCGCCTCACGCAGTTTTGAAGTGCGGATCTCTTCACGGGCGGGGGCCAAAACGCTGCTTTCTAAGCTTTGGGAAAGTGAGATGACCTCCTCGCCGAGAGAGTGAACTCGTCAACACTCTGATGACCCCCCCCAAATAAACCGCGACACAAAGCCACTATCTTGCTCAGGCTACCTATTCGGGCTACTTTACCTCCTGTCTTTTCTTTAGGGGCTTGTGAGGGTTGACGATCTTCCCTTGAGTCGCCTAGGTCCGAGCGGTTGGGGTTCGTTTCGAACTCTTCCTTACCCAGGAAAAATACTTTGTCGACACTTCAGAAGGTTGCGGGATGCAGCCCAGTAGTTGGTGGTTTTTCCCTGCTCAGAACATGCTTTCTGATCGGGGCTTCTTTGACGGTGATCCTGCCGGCGGCCCGTGGCGAGATGCCCGGCGAGATGGCAGATTCGCCACAGGCGAGCGAGACCGGGCCGCCGGAATTGACGTCGGCGCCCGCTCCGAGTGCCGACGCCCTGCAATGGCACGAGAGTCTCGAAACCGGATGGAAGGAGGCCAAAGCGACCGGTCGGCCGATGCTGATTTTCATCACCACTGAGGAATGCGTTTATTGCGATGCGATGAAACGGGGCACCCTCTGCGACGAATCGATTCGGAAAAGACTGTTTGCGAGCTTTGTACCGATTCGATTACGTCCGAGTGTGAATAATCGGGTGCTTTCTCGCATCGAAATTTCCGCCTATCCGACTACCCTGGTGGCTCACCCGTACGGCAAGGTCGCGACGCACCGGATCGGATACCAACCGGTCGACCGGTTCCACGCGATGCTCAGCGAAGTTGATCCGGCGGGTGTTTCGTTGTCGGTTCGTTAAAAATCCATCTCCCCGATCGCTTGCCCGATGTCGTCTCCTTCTCCTCACCCGCGTCGTATCACCGGGATCCTGACGCCGAACATTACCCCCGTGGACGAGCGTGGTCGCGTCGATGAGGACACGTTGCGAGGTTACGTCGATTGGTTGATCGATCGCGGCGTCGACGGGTTGTACCCCAACGGCAGCACGGGCGAGTTCGTTCGCTTCACGCCAGCGGAGCGGCTGCAAATCGCGAAAATCGTGATTGAACAGGCGGGCGGTCGAGTGCCCGTGCTCGTCGGCGCCGCCGAAGCCAACGCCGCCGAAACGATTTCCGCCTGCAACGCCTACGGACAAATGGGCGCCGCCGCCGTCGCGATCGTCGCTCCGTTCTATTACCGACTCAGCAGCGATGCCGTTCACGCTTACTTCACGCAGATCGCTCAAAGCGTCGACGTCGACGTGACCTTGTACAACATCCCCATGTTCGCATCCCCGATCGACGTCGACACGGTGATCCGATTGGCCGGGGAGCAACCGCGAATCATCGGCATCAAGGACAGTTCCGGCGACCTGCCGAACATGATGCGAATGATGTCCGCGATCCGTCCGATGCGAGACGATTTTTCCTTCCTGACCGGTTGGGACGCGTCGCTCGCGCCGATGTTGATCGCCGGAGTCGACGGCGGAACCAACGCGACCAGCGGCGTGGTCCCGGAACTAACCCGGGCGATCCATCGCAGCGTCGTCGCGGGAGAAATCGACCAAGCGATGCGGTTGCAGTTCGACTTGCTCGCGTTATTCGATCGCATGATCGGATTGGGCGAGTTCCCCGACGGCTTTCGAGCCGGTACTCGTTCGCGAGGCTGGGATCTCGGGCCAGGACGCGTTCCGTACTCCGATGCCCGCAAAGCCCGTTTGCAATCCGCCCAATGGGAAATGGACACCATCGTTGCAACGGCAACCCAAAAATTCTCAGGCGAGCAAACCGTACCGCCGGGAGGTTTCTCACTCGAATCGATTCAATCGATCGTATCGCGGGTGATGCAACAGCTCGCGAACGCTACGTAAGGAACGCCGGAGACATCAATTCGCGGTGTTGAGAATGTCGTTCGGCTCTCCGAGCCGACAACGTTCCACCCACCGCTCTGTAGCGCATTCGGTTCGGAGAACCGAGCGACATTCCTCAATCGATCAGGTTTTGAGGCTTGCGGGGTGCTGGCGGATCTTTCGGCGGTGCTACCGGTCGAGGTGGTCCTAATTCGATTCCGCCAGGGACGCTCGTCGTGTACTGCCAATTCTCCGGAACGGCCTGCCATCCCGCTAACAAATTCATTTCCTGGCACAAACGACGTGCGGTGACATAAACACCGAAACTATCCGGCGCGACAAAAAATCGCGCGTACGCTTTCGTCGGATCGATCGTTGCCATGCCTCGGCGAAACTGCGAACGTGGATTCTTGAGTTCCACCTCGGTCGCGCCCTTGTCCTCCCGTGGGACGAAGTTCAATCTCAACCAGCGGTTACCCGACACGGAATAAGTCACTTCAAAATACGGGTCGGTGTCTCCCAGTTTTAACCAAAATTCGCTGAACGCCTTCGGGTCAATCCCCACCACAGGATCGCGATCGAGTCGTCGTCGGGCAATCAGTTGTTGAGCCTTGACCTCAGCCGTCTCCCGGATCGGATCCTCCAAAATCGGGTAAACCCGTTCGTTCTTGCACAAGAACTTCAGTTGTTTGGCACCTTGGGGTGGCGGGCGTGGATCGGGGATACTGACTTCGATATCCGCCGGAGCCTCCGTCTTGGGCGTGCGGTCCAATTTCGCCTTCAACTCGGCGCGGCGTTTCAATGATAATTCAACAACGGACACGAGTTCCTTTCGCTTGGTTTCGGTATCCTCCATCTCCTTGCGATTTTGCTCCGCCATCTCACGATCCTGTTGCACCTTGATCGCAAACTCGTTCTTCTGCTCCTGTTTCTCTTGAAGTAGTTTCCGGCGGCGTTCGAGTAGTTCTTTCTTTCGCTCCAGTTCAACGAGTTGTTGTTCCGCGTCGATCGATAGCGGATCGATCAGCACGCTCTCCAAATCGGTCTTCTCGTCTTCTTTTTCGGCGAGCAGCTTTTTTAGTTCGGCGAGTGTTTCGGCATCAACCTTGTTTTCAGTCGTGATCCTCGTGACCACTTCGGCGACGCTCATTTGCGTCACGATCAGAACGAGTACCAAGATACCGACCACGTTGGTCATCGTATCGAGTAGCGAATCGAGTCCACCGTCATCGTCGTCGTCGGGTTTGCGTCGTGCCATCGTATTTACTCTTTGTTAACAAACGCACTGAGATCGATTCGTCCTTGACCCACGACAGGCAACTTGCCGTTGCGGATTTCCTGATCGTCGCAGGTTTTCTTGATTCGATTGTAAGTGTTGATTCCGTCGCTGCGCATTAGAAACACGATGGAATCATTGGCCCCGTTGAGGACCAATTCCAGGAGTTCTAAAAACGGTTTGTCTCGCATGATGTCATTGACCCGCACCCGTCGCGGCGGATCGACGTTGTGCATCACGATCGAATCGGCGGCACATTCGACAAAGTGCGGTTTGAAATTCAATCCGCTGCCCTGGGGCAACACGGTCACGTTGGCCTCGCTGCTCGTCGTCCGGGTTTCGAGTTCCTTTTCGAGTTGAGCGACCTCCTCGGTAAGTGCGTCGGATTGGGACTGCATGTCAGCGACCGTTTCGCGAGCCTGCTCATCGACGACCGGGATGACGATCTCGACGGCCTGTTGTTCGGCGAGTTCCTTTTCGACCCGCTCGATTTCCGCCAACATCTCCTGCAGTTCGGCGACGGTCAGATCGAGCGTGGCCTTCTGCTCACGCAGTATCAATGCGGAGGAGTTGGTCTCGGATATTTCGATTTTGAGTTGTTCGATCCGGTCTTCGGCCTCGGACAATTCTTTTTCGCTCTGCTCATAGTCTTCGATCATGGCCACGTCGGGCGTGTCGGTTTGAGCCAACGCCAACGTCGCAATCATCATGGTCAGCACACCGATGACCGATGCGATGATACTCAAGAACGGAAACAACGAGATTTCGTTGTCATTGTCGCGTGGTCGGCGTCCCATCAGAGCTTCCTTCCGTTGCGACGCGAGGGTTTCGATTTGCGACCGAACCAACCGCGTTTGGGTGCCGCTTCGGATTCGATGGCTGGGCCGGGAACCTGTTGAATAATGACCTGTTGTTCGCCGAGTTTCGTCAGCACGTCACTGAGGCTGGCCAATCCGGTTTGCACACCACTGAGGTGCTCGGTCAGCGTTGTGCCGGTTTTTTCAAATGTCTCATTGACTTGGGTTTGCAGCGTTGCGGTCTGATCGGCGAGTCGGGTCAAATTGGTTTGGATTTTGTCCGCTGCGTTGGCCATTTGATCCAACTGAGCCTGAAGGCGTGCTTGTTGGTCGAGTTGTTGTTTGTGCAGCACAGCCACGTGCTTTTGTTGCTGTTGTTCGATCCGGGAATTCACGTCGTCCCATCCCTTGGAAACTTGGGAGGTCAATCGACCGCCGATCGCGTCGAGTTTGGTCAGCCAGCGTTCCATTTCGGCGTGTTGGGTGCCGAGTGCCTGCTCGACGGCCGCACGAAAAACCTCGGTGTCCCCGCCGCCGATACCGCCGAACGCTCCCCGTTCGGCGCCACCTTCGCGGCCATCGTTGAGTCGCCGCAACAGGTTTTCGTTGCAGTATTCGTCGACTCGGGTGATGATATCCTCTTCGGATTTCTGCAACGCCGAGGCCGGGATCTTCACCAACATGCTCATGATCAGAGCCAGCAAGGTGGTGTCGAACGCGGTTCCCAGACCACCGAACACATCCTGCAACGCCGATTTCATCGCATCCATGTTGCCGCCGCCCGAGAGACTGCCCGCCAAACTCGCGACGGCCGCACTGACGCCCATCACCGTTCCGATGAACCCGAGGATCGGCAACGCCCAGATGAACACTTTCAAAATGGTATAGCTACCGGCGACGTTGTTGGCATCGATTTCCGATTGCGACTCCATCATCGTGACCGTTTCGGCCGCACTCTTTCGAACGCGAAAATGTTCGATCCCCCGCACCACTCGGTTAACTAAAAAGCTATCGCTACTCGCCCCCGGCAGTTCGTTGATGTGGGCGATGAACCCGTCGAGCGATTCGGGTGTGATCTCCGGCGAGACCTCCGTCGGCAGGACGTCGAACAACATCGCGTTGCGCTGTTCTTTCAATCGCATCCATTTGAGAAACAAGATCGCCACGGCCCAAAACATCAGCAACGTGGTCGGATAAGGAACCGGCCCCCGCCGGATGAACAGGTCCGAAATCGCCGTGCCCGAGATCGCGAACATCGATCCGTACCAAATCAACGTTAGCCCCAGCCCGATCAATCCGGATAACACCAAACTGATGTCGCTGCTCGCGGCGTCGTTGCCCGATTGAAACCAACTTTTGGAAGCCTTCTTACGGCGGATCACCTTCTCTTTCTTCCGCGGTTCCGCTTTGACCGACGCAGATGCTTTGGGCCCCCGGTCGGTCGTGACGATCACGGGCGCCGCCCCCGAGACAGTTGGGGCACCCGCCGCACTGAGAGCGGATCCAGTCGCCGCCGTTGCCGGTCGGTTCGGGCCACCCTCGATATTGATCTGCGGAACCGTCTTGATTTCCGGCAGGCTCGGAGTCTCTTCCTCGCCGTCACCGGGCGGCGAGTCCGGGATCCGAACCGTCTCACGACAATACGGGCATGCCCGGCTTTTGCCGCTCAGGCTGTCGGGTACTTTCAGCGACTTGCCGCATCCTGGGCAGGGGATCTTGAAAAAGAGGGCCATGATCTGTCTTTTCGGTCGAACTCAAACCCGCAAAACGGCGGTCAAACACAATAGCATACCCAACCAAACGGCGTTCGACTCCAAATGGCAGACGTCGGTGATTGGCGATGGGCATCCGTGAGGCGGATCACGGCAGGTTCGGCTTTCTATTCAACGCAGATCTTCCGGACATCGGAACGGATGATTGACGATTCCTTGAGGCTGCGAAGTTCCTCGGAACCAGTCTTTCGGCAGAAACGTGGGCGACCACGATCATGATGTCCGCCTTGACTGGGAAAGCCACGAAGGCATCGGGCCGATCGTCCCAGCTCCGTTCGTCATTGACGACCGTTTCTCCGTTTCCCCTTTGCTTCGTTTCATCGTTTCACTACCTTCTTCCCTTCCCTTTCTTTCCCAGCATCTTCTTCAGAAGCCACTTGAAACCAGCCTATTTTTTTGTGACTTTTGAGAATGATCAATGACGCTCCCCACCTCCCCCCCCCGCGAGCCGGTTTGCTTCCCTCTTTTTGTTTTTCAAGGCAGCAGTCGAAGGATCCTTTTCAATGCAGCCAGCGCGAAATGCGTTTCACGCAGGAGCATCTGCTTTCCGACGACGATGTCGTTTTCGAGTGCGGAGCCCACCACGGTTGGACCACGCTACGGTTGGCTCGTTTTCTGATCAACATTACCAAGCGATTGCACGTCGATGCCAAGGCTTAGCTTTTCTCTCTTCCTCGCCTCTGCTTCGTGCCGTTTGCACGAATTCTGAAAATCGAATTATACTGTCGGCAGAATGCCCAACACCGAAAACACCACCGCACGCTCTGCGGAGTCCTCCGCCGACCTTACCGTTATGGGTGGGACTTCTCCGGCCCAGCCCGAATCGGTCGATCGTGACGAGAAAGTCAGCTCGAGAGATCGGAACATTTCGCTGACTCGGTTCGGCTCTTTCCTGCAAACCGTCGGCGTGGCTTTCGCGATCGTCAGCGTCCAGATGGTCCAGGGCATCCTGTTAGCTCGTCTGCTCGGACCGGAGGGACGTGGTCAATACGCGACCGCGATTCTCTACTCGCAACTCTTTCTCTATGTGGGCCTATTCGGAGGACTGGAAGTCGTCTGTCGCTATGCCGCGGAGGGAAAGACCGATGCTACGAAACTTCGTCGCGCTGCCATGTGGCTCGGTATCACAACAGGTGGTTTCACCACGATTCTTGTGATCGTCAGTAATTTGGTGGGGTTGCCCGGCGAGAAACAATTCCTCATACCGCTCGGATGCCTGTGTGCATTAAGTGTCATCGGCCAACATGTGGTGTTGATCATGACGGCGGTCGATCGGGGTACCGGCGATTACACCGCCTACAACGTGAGACGTTTCATTGCGGCGTCTGCGTTTCCGGCCTTGCTGCTCGTCGCGGTGTTAGTCACCGAGGTCACTTTGAGCCTCGCGTGCTCATTGTTCGTTGTTGGCTCGGTTGTTTCGATCGCCGCGTCGGTGATCGGCCTACCGCAACCGGTCCGTGGTGAGAGCGAACCGCCAGTCAAACGATTGTTGACTGAAAGCCGTCCGTATGCTTTATCAAGCTTTGCAACGGATCTATTCGAGCGTCTTGAATTGATGTTGTTGATGTGGTTCGTCCCTTTGGTTCACCAAGGTTTTTATGCCGCAATGGTGCCGGTGGTTTATCCGCTGACCGTGATTCCCAATACACTCGGCATCTTTCTGTTCAATGTGGGTGCTGATGATCAGAAGAGTTTGACAACTCAAGACGTCCACCGAATCCTCGGAGGTTTGATTGCGATTCAAACGGTTTCGATGATCGCTTTCATGCTAATGGTCGGTCCGCTGGTACGCCTGGTCTATGGTGAGGAGTTTGCTCCGGCAGTGGTTTATGCCCTTTGGTTGGCACCGGTATCCGCCATCCGAGGAGTCCTGCAGGGACTCGATAGCTACGTCAAAGGACGTGGGCGACCGCTAGCATCCATCCGATGTCGAATCGTCGCTACGGTCGTGATGCTGGCCATGGTCTGGTGGTACTTACCAACCGAAGGCGCCATCGCGATCGCGAAAGCCGCGTTGGTTGGGCAATTCGTTTGCCTGGTTTGGCTCTCGGCCATCGTTTACGCGGATGTTTCTGAATCGAAGAAGACAGCTTCGTCATAAGTTGGCCGGGGCCTTTCACAACGGTCCCAGGCCTCTTTTCCAAATTCAGAAGTGAAGCGATCGAGCAGCCCGAGAGGGGGCGATGAAAAAACCCCGAGATGATTGCCAACCATACCGGGGTTTCGAAAAGCGACGCGGACGGGAATCGAACCCGCAACCTCCGGATCGACAGGCAAACACCAGTCGGCGGCAAAAACTCAAATTTACCCGTGATTCATAACGGGATTCGCCATTTCGAGGTGCTGCAAGGTGTCTTAATCTGGCTCGCTGTTTTGCGGTATTTAACGCTTCGCGAAATGTGTTATCCGGTAATTACCGGACAGAATTCTGGCGCTTCGATCCAGATTTTCAGTTTCTCATTTGTTCTCGTTTTGTCGTGTTGCCCGTGGTGAGATAACCAATGAGGATTTGACTTCGCGTATCCGCGACGATTGAGTCACTTTCTAGTTAACTTTTTTCGTGAGTCGCTGGTGGAATTAAGATCGCCTAGCCGAAGTTCAAGTCCTATGTTCAGGAAACCCGGTGACATTCCATCGCCCCTTGAATCTCGCGACCATTGCTGAACTCCGTTGAATCACATGGTCGCTGTCGATGCTCGGTCGTGGCGGCGATGACAAAGATCATGCGATGCCCAGACCGCTGGCACTCCCCCCCGTCGGATATGGTTTTTGCTTGCAAGTTCGGCTCTCCGGCGTACGTCATGGTTTCATCGTTTGAACTGTTTCGCAGTCGTGTTAACCCCAACGGACGTGGATGCAGCGCGAGCGGACTCGTGGAGGGCTGATTGGCCAGCCAGATTCGCTGCTTTTCTTCGGTCCGGTGACGGTCGACGCAGACCTTCAGCACTCGTCCTCCTGAAAACGTTTCAAATTTCGCGGTCGTGTCCACTCGATGGTTCATCCGTTAAGCACGTCGAAATACGCTAGGCCGTGTTCGACGCGGATGCCCTGGGCACTCAGTGACTGATACGTCACTTCGATCACACGCATCTCCCCACCACTTCATCGGCGTGGTCAACTTCTCGGCCTGCGGCGCACAACCGCTGCCCAACCAGAACGTCCACCCCAACACGATCCACACCAGCCACTTCACTTCCGTGAATGAGATCTTGCTGTTGCCGCTCATCCAGCCGTAGTGACGGATCGTCATGAACCCCGTCGGCAACACGTGCTGCACGAATCCCTCGACGACCCCGCTTCCCGGCACCATCTTGGTCTGCATCAAGTTGCGTTTGCGGCGAATCCGATACGTTACCGTTTCTTCATTGACGTCGACGATCCGGCTGTCGCTAATCGCGACCCGGTGTACGTACGGAGCCAGTTATTTCAGCGTCGGCACACCGTGACCGACGCTGAATATCGACCACGAACGGCTTGCTCCACACCGCATCGTCGTCGCCGCGAACGCGGGCGTTCGCGGCATCGACAACACAGTTACGAGAGCACCCCCACAGGCCTTAAGCGGCTAAGTCACACCTGTCGCCCTGATTTCCGAGACTTTGTCACACTCGGCGGTTCAACCGTTGGTTGATCGCCCGGATTCCGGATTCCGGCTTCTAGCTTCGTTCGAGCCGACACATTCGCCGAGTGCACCTTCATCACCGGCGGCACGAAGCCGTGCAACGCAACTTGCTCCTCAACCCAAGGCGGCACGTCCGTTGGTGTTTCCGGCCGCGACGATGGCGGCACCGGCGCCGGGACTCGTCAGGTACACGTCAGGTACACGTCCTCGGCGAAGAGCAGCAAACCCTGATCCGGCACCTCCACGAGTTTCTTGTCTTCGACGAGTTGCCCACGAAGGTCGCGATAGCTGCTCCAACTTGCCCGAGGTTCGAGCGTTGCGGTCGAGCCTTTCAGGACGATGAATTCGCCATTGATTTCCTTGGCGGTTGCCTTGGCATTGCCCGAAGTGAACTCGAATGTGGGCGATGTGTCGTTGATCACCAAACCATCGCCAGGCGGCATGTTCACAGTCGGCTTCGGTTTCAGGAACGAGAAACCGATCACCGGCAGCATCAACTCGATGTATTCGAGGAACCCTTCCATGTCCGCCACATCGGCTTCCGGCATCGGCGGAGGCGTTGGAGCAGTGTTGTTGTGGATCTTAGCCCGACCGGCAGCGTAGCCCATCGAGATCAAGCGACTTTCCAAATATCGAACATGAGCCTTGGTGAGATTTAAATCTTTGCTGATCACGCCGACGCACCGTGTCAAAAACTCTTTCTTCTCGTCCTTATCGTGTTGTGCGAGCCTGCGGAAAACATTGTCGCCTTCGCCGATGTAAACGATCTCGCCCATTGGGTTTTCCGGGTCCGGGCCAGCCAGAATGTAGATCCCCGTCCGAGTGATCTCTTCGCGTTTCGCCAAGTCCGCCAACCGGCTGCGTGGCGAAACGAACATCTTGCCCGACCAGTTCATCAATTCTGCGGTCAGCAATCCCGACGGATCGCCGTCGACGAGGTAAAGGCGGATGGAGCGTCCGTTCATTCGGATGTCACTGTTATTTGGATTGCGTCTTGGGAAATCGCGATCAAGGATCGACTGTCAGCTAGACGCCGGTTAGATCCTCAAGGAATTCGGAAATGGGGGAGACACCGGTGACCAAGAGATGATCTCTTGGACGGGTGCAGGCGACGTAGAGGAGGTGTCGCTCGGTGTTGTAAACTTCCACGAGGTCTGCGGGGTCGCCCACACTTTCGATCCTGGACTGTAGCGGCACTACATCATCGTCGCAGGCCATCACCGTAACGCTTCTAAACTCAAGCCCTTTTGCTTCGTGCATGGAAATAATGGTAACGGCGTCATCGCTATTGGGGTCACTTGATGGTCCCAGATGACTTGACAGGTTTGCATGCTTGACCGCCATCTCTGCACGAGCAAATTGATTTTCCGAACGCACGATCAGTGCAATGTCTTTTGGAGCAATCCCCAGTTCTAATTGATGCGTCAGCCAGTCTCCAACGCCATTGATCTCTTCATTTTGAGTTTGGAATGACGTCACCTGCGGGCTTGCTCCGTTGAATGCTGAAATGATTCCTTCTCGCCGTTCGTCATTGCCATCGACATCGACGAGCGTTTCATCGAGTAAACGGTCGGCCTGAATTCGTATTTGGTGTGACGTTCGGTAGTTGATCTTTAGAATGCTGCTCCGCCCACGAACGTCGACACCAACACTTTTCCAGGAAAACGGCGTTTGAAAGATTCGTTGTCCTGAGTCACCCGCAAAAAAGAGTCCGTTAGTGAAATCGCCCAGCATCGCCCCCAGAAGTCGAAGCTCGGCAACACTGATATCCTGACATTCATCGACGACAATCGCGGAGAAAACTGGATCGCCCTTCGGTTCGAGGCTTTGCTCCACCATGGCGTACATGTTTGGAACGGTGATCAGGCCCAAGCGACGCAACTCCTCTCTCGCCAATTGGAGTATCTCCCAAACGGTCTTTCGTTGACTCTCTGCGAGACGAGTCTTCCTGCCGAGTCGCTTGAAGTCTCGATAGCGTTCCCAGTCATCGATTTGCCAAGCATCGAGCACGGACTCCCATTCTTCGACTAGGAAATCGACAGAGAAACGATGACCTTCGACCGCGCTGGATGCGACCACAATCGCGACACGGACCTGGCCGGGCGTCGTGATGCTCACGTCTTCAGACAGTGACCGAAAGATTTCTCCTGCAACCGTGTTGATTGACGCCACTCGAATCTGCAGCCGAACATCAGATGCTGGCGAAACGAGTCGCTCCAGCTTTGTCCTCAGAGAGTCAACGAGGGACTCCGAAAAAGTCGTCAATAAAATTGGTTGCTTCGGCTTCAACTTTGCGAGATGAACCGCGCGGTGAATTGCGACGATGGTCTTCCCCGTACCGGCGGATCCGGCGACCCTCGCGGGACCATTGAACTTTCGAGTGACAGTGGATCGCTGTGAAGGATGCAAGAAGACGGTCCACTTTTCCCATGGATAATCCAACGCCATGGATAGTTCGTCCGAGTTTTCCAACACTCGAAATCGCCGTAGGGCATCGGGGTGATCGAACGGATCTTCGTTCTCCGAAGCAATCTCGGGCTTCTCGGGTTTCCCGCCTGTTGCGATAACCAGAATTGCTTCAGCAGCTTCGCCCGGTAAGTGGTCCACCAATTGAAAGACCGAGTCTTCATCCGCTGCCTTTACGTCTCCGATCCACGGCGCAGGAACACCGAACGCCAACAGATCATCGTCACTGAAATGTGCGAATACCTTCCTCTTGGGCTGTTGGGGCTTTGTAGGTTGCTGTACCGCGGAATCAGAGGAACTAACGACGTAGGTCGGCACTTGGATTTCGCGAACGGTTTCGCGAATTTCAACTAGTTGGGCGGCTCCTGTCCTTGGGTGGCGTTCCAGTCGCCGTCGCTCTGCCCAACTGTACGCCTTGTCGTGGTGGTCCACGTAGCAAAGCAACAGGCTTGCATCCGTCTTGTGAACGATCAAACGCACGTCACGACTCACACGCACTGACCAGAAGTTTTTATCCTTGGCGCGATCGAGCTTGTGAAAACTCAAACCTGGATTTGCCGAATTGAGCTGCAAATCAAACGCAGTTGTCTTCGTCGCTTTCTGCTCGTCTGCGGTCAGCTTGGTTAGGCTGTCAGGGGGTGCATTCCCAAAAAAAGGACACGAAAAGACAGCGTTTTGTGGGGTTAGGTTGCCACAGCAGGAGTGTTTTCATTTTTGATGCTCATGTTTTCCGGTTCCCAGTGCCAACCGTCATGAGCTTCGGTGCGACGGAATTCGGCCAAGTCCGTCATCGCTTCGTCCCATTGCTCAGGGACCACTTGGCTGCGCACTTGAAGCATCGACTCGGCGTGCTCACTCTTCCAAAACATCGCATTGCTCTTGAGCCGTAGATTGATCACACGACGGATACCGCTTTCGATCGCACCGCTACCGCAAGGGAGACCAAGTTGCTTGAAACGCACATACTTCAGACGTCCCGCTTGGCCGTGGCGACGAAGATAGGAAATTTCGGTTTCCAGTGCAGGGATCGGCTTCTCGGCATTTTGAAGATCGCTTAAGTCGTCAACCACTTTTGGCCATTGACCATTTCGAAGCTTACTGCGGAGGTCACGGTACAGCGGGGTTCGCTCCTCGACGCTCAGCCCCAGTGACGCAAGTGCCTGCGAAATATGATGCACAGCATGGCAACAATCCAGTATTTCAAAAGTGGCGACATCTTTCAATCCGGCAAGCTTGATGATGCGGTCGATGCGATCCCAGATCCAAGGAGCACCATCGGCGACGAACGTCACACTGAGAGCTTTCGCCGCACCGAGTCGATGCAGATGCATCGCCGCTATCTCGGCGATCGCATCGGGACCGAGCAGTGTCCCGTCAATGGTCGCTTTGGTTTTCTTGAGCATCTTGCCGTGCTCGTCATGGACGAAGATCGTCATCAGCTTCGGTTCACGCCAGTCCGCTTTAAACGTTCGTTTCGGAGTGCTCCTCGAACGTCCCGGTGCGTCACCGATCAGCAAGCCGTTTTTGTCGGTTGGTTCAATTACGGCCTGTTTTAGCGTCATTTCGCCACGGATCTTCATTCTCCCGCCGTCAATCTGGACCGACACGCGTTTGCCCGAAAGTTCGTCGGACGTCTTCAGTTTCTTGCTCCGTAACAGCTTGATGCGGTGTCGTCGCAGCGCTAACAGTCCTTCACCGCACTGATAGGTGATTCGTTTGACTGTCTTGATGTCGAGATCGATACCCTCACGCGTTAGCTCCTTGTGAGCAAACGCGATCGAAGGACACAACGCCATTTGACGGGCCACTTTGCTCTGCAACCCTGGAGAGACTCCCTTGCCAAATCCGAACTGCGATAACGTGATGTCAAGTCCGACCCTTGGTTCATCGTCGTTGCGAAAACGCTTCTTCTTGGGAGCGCAGTACAAGGTGACCGCCCAGACGATCATGCCCCCGAGCAGTTGAACGGCGACGGCACGCTCACGGCCTTTTTGGAGCGGACGAGAATACTCTTTCCGAGTTCGTTCGGCCGCTTCCAGTACTTTCCCCTCCTTGATGGCCGCCGCCATGAGTCCCGCAACAAGCAAGTCGGCTCCACGTGCGTACGCTCGGTGAACCTTTCGCTCGACAACTTCCAGATCGGCCGGGCAGTGGATCAGTTCCTCTGTCCATTGCACCGCGTCGGTGGTGATCTGGGAAGTAAAGCGAAGAATCATTTCCTGATTCGACTGAATCAAATTGCCTTGTTGTCCTTCCACAGCCATTCCTTCTATCGGGTCACCAGCGTCCTTGCTACGAGGTAGAATCGATCCGTCAAAGCGATCGATTCTAGCCGGTAAAACTTACGTGAAAACAGGGCGTAGGACACACTCATTTGCTAGCAAAAACGTCCGTAGGACGGGATCGCACCCCATTGGATTGGCCTTGCGATGGAAATTGAGTCCTGCGAAAACCTTACCCCAGCGGAGATTGAGAGCCATGTTGACTGCGGAAGTTGCTGAACCAATCCAAGAACGTTTCCAATCACTCAAAGATGACTGGAATTCGAAAACTCGTCATCTTTCGAATGTGGCGTAGATTGCGCTCGTGTTTTCGTATCAACGAATCATCGGGATGGGGCCGAAGGCGGTGCCGCTGATTTTTGCGGAACTGCAGCACGAACCAGACCACTGGTTTTGGGCGTTGGAAGCGATCACCGGGGAAAATCCCGTTCCGAAGCGGAGCGTGGGCGATATCGAGGCTTCGGCTCGGGCCTGGGTTGAATGGGGCCGAAGAAGCGGTTTGCTAGCAAGATGAACCTGAGGCAACTGTTTCCAAACCTGTGCGACGAAAACCACGAAATCACAAGTCCAAAAACGATCAAATACAATTGCGTAGCGTGGGCGGCGAACGACACGCAGCACTGGTGGCAACCGGGATCGTTCTGGCCCTTGGAATGTTCTCGTGATGACCACGGGATCGGCACTCTGGTTGCCGCCTTTCAAGAACTAGGCTTTGAACTCTGTGACGACGCGGCGCTCGAACTCGGCTCTCTCAAGATCGCCTCGTACGGATCGGGGCTGATGTACACACATATCGCAAGGCAGTTGCCCGATGGAACGTGGACAACCAAACTCGGGCAACTTGAGGACATTGTGCATGACTCACCTGAGGTCATCGAAGGCAGCGACTACGGTTCGATAGTTCAAGTCATGAAGCGGTCGGACTAGAAATACCTCGCGATTGGTTGCGATCGACGTCTTTCCCGAATTGTCGAATGGCTTGTCTTTTGTACCGGATGACGGCGAAAATCTCCGCTACCAAATGTAAACCGGCTGCCGAGTTGAGGTATACTTCAGTGCTCACATCTGACAAAACAAAGGTGTCCGGTACTATAAAAAACGGTACCGGACACCTTTGATCGTACCCGTGGAAACCGACGAGTTTTCTAGTGGAACAGGAACCTTGACGGGGCTTTAGGAAATTGTGACGACCTCGTGTGATTGAATCGAGTGAGGAACGGCTTACCCTAATGGCTCGACCGTTTCTTGAGTCTTAAATCAAGGTTATCATACCAGACATTCGCTGCCCTTCCCTTTCCTTTGACGGTCATCCTACTGAAGAGATAGACCTGCACAGCCCTTGTCCCCTTTGGTACAGGACCTTCCACTGCCACTGATTGCCATTGCCCTACCTTCAACGCAATGGGCGAAAAAGACGACTCAATGACTCGCCCCTTCTCGTTGAGACAGTCGATAGTGAGGCTTCCAGTTTCAGACTTTTGCAATCGCCAAATTTCACCAGTTAATTGAAACGTAATCGTCGACGCATCAATGTAATTTTCGAGATCTTCCACCTTGACATTTTGTGTCAGCACACAGGTCCGCGCCCCCAATGATGCAAACGAACCTTGTCCCGTTTTGGGATCGGGGTTGTCCAGCGATCGTTTCCAACCTCCTTTGATAATTCTCCAGCCTACGAATCGATTGTTCACTGCTTCTTTTTCGCCACCTGGATTGACCAGCAATTGCCGGTCAAGTGTTCCTTTCAACGGTGGTTCCCCTTTTCGAATTCTCAGCCTTATGATGACCTCCCTAAGTGTTCTTGCGTCTTCGAGCATCCCTGCTTGCGTGAAACGCCGGACGCCTACCTCGTGGGCGCCTATCAATCTCAGCATTCCTTTTTCGCGTGTCATCTCAAAACGAGTTGTCGTCACAAGCGTCGGCTTTTGATCATTGACGAGGAAGTTTTTCAATTCTCTGCTCGCTGAATCGGCACCCTGGATATCGCCACGAGATGTTGCACTGCGAACTGTTTGTTCGAGTAACTTGACGATGTCTCCGCGCGCCGCTCCCAAGCCTTTGTCGTACGCCGAGGTTGCCGAGTCGACTTTCGTCTGAATGTCCTTCCTCAAGACAGATTCGGTGTCAGTGTCGTGTGCTTTTGAGAAAGAAACCGTCGACAAACATAGAACGCCGATAGAGATGGTTCGAAACATGATTAACTCCAGTATTTAAGGTTCCAAGAAAGCTCAATGCCTCGACGAGCGTGCGAGAAAGAAGGATCGGTGATCCCGCCATGAGCCACACGGAATGGTTCAAGCAATGAGTCGGTTGATGTTTTTGTTGAACAGGTTTGCTGGTTTCGATGGTCGAACCACGTAGCAGCGTCTCTCGGAGACGCTGAAATCTGCGAGTCTCAGAGAGACACGCCTACGTGAGGTTCTGCCGATGTGACTAACAACGGTGGTTAGCGTTAAAACGCCTCATTCTTCTGAAAAACTCATGGTCTGGTTCTTGCGGAGATTTTTCTTACGGGCGCGGGTTGCGAAACCGAAGCACGCGAGACCCACGAAGACGAGTGAGGAAGGTTCGGGAATCGCTGATGCTCCGACAGCATTCAACGTCAAGGAATCCTCGTCTACTCCAGAGCCCCATGTCCAGGTATAGGTTCCTGGTGTGACACCAAGCTCCGCAAGCGTTGTGTTGTTCCAGGTTGCAGTGCTTGAAAGAGAATCTCCAGAGAGATATCCAGTTGGTAAAACTAGAGAATTCCCCGCAACGCCCCATCTTAGCCCTGTTACTGTATTGGGAACCGATGGACCACCAGATCCAAAATTGGCTGGCGTTGTGATTGATGAGTACCATTCGACACCATTCGGACCACCTATGGCAATGTTCGCGATCGATGGATGAATAATCGCGGTGCCACCAGCCGGAAATTGGAAAGTCAACCCTGTGAGGTTGGCGGTTCCCGATCCGGTCGCAACGACATCGCTGCCGATCTCTTGAAGATTGATCACAAGTGCGGCATCGACGGGCGTTGATGCCAATGAGAAGGTCGAGACCATGAGTCCGATTCGGGTCGTTACTAAAAGACTGTTTTGAAACATGATTGATCTTCGTTGGTTTTTGATTGTGGTTGGTATTCAGCGTTGTTCGTTTGCTCACGTGACTTTCACGGACCGTCAGGCCTGAGATGGATGGTTACCCACTACTCCGCGTCTTTGATCGATGTCGGAAGGCCTTTCCAAAGGATCCGGCCGTCGGGTGATTTGACCAAAAGATTTCGGAATCTTGCTCGCGTGTCGTACGTGGCTAGTCCACATCGACCGGATTCAAACAAGGGCTCGTGGCTCACAAACAACAACTGGTCGTTGAGATAGGAGTGAGCAGTCTCGCCGCGAACTTGGATGCGGACTTGTTGCCACTGATCCGGCTCGATCGTACCGTCGGTGTACATGCCGTTGGTACGGTCCCACGTTCCGTGAACGAATCGGCTGACCTCGTGTCCACGGTTGTAGTAGATACCGATTCCAAAGGCGACGTAGTTGTTGGGTGCAGTGAGGTGAAACATCCCGCTGAAACCATGGACCCGAGTCTGGTTGGGCACACGACCTTCGAATGAAAGGTCATACTCGGTCCATGTCGGGTCGCCGAACATCAATAGTTGACCTGGCGCCCTGATTTCCATTTGAACGATCTCGCCGTTGTCGATCAGCCATTTTCCACGGTGTGAAATGGCAATTTGATTGCTGATAACGGAATCGGCTGCGTTAGAGTTTCCCGCCGGTTCCGCTGACGTTTCAGCGAGATGGATTGCCGCTGTCTCAAGGGGTATGAATACGATATGGAGTTTCTGACCGTTGACGTTCAGTTGGAAATCTTTGGTGAAGACTTTGAATCCTTTTTTTCGCAGGCGCAGCATCTGATTCCTTCGATCGACTGTGATCTCGATGGGCTGTTTGTCATTGGGATCTCGAATCGTGATCGTTTGATCTTTGCCGACGTCGATTTCGGCGAGCTGCGAACTGTTGGCGAGCTGAAGTTCGATGGTGCCGTTTTGAGTTTCGATTAGCAGTGTGATTCCAAACGCAAAAATCATGATGAGGGGCACAGCCGCTGCCAACGCTACCGGACGCCAATGGAAACTCCGCCGACGGATTTCCATCGGGCTCGCAACGTTCGGGAGTTGGGGCTGGGCTGACTTCGTTTGCGGTGCTCGTCCCTCGCGGATGGGCTCGCAGAACGGAGCGATGGCTTCGACGACGTCGCCGGCGGATTGGAATCGCAGGTTTCGATCTTTGTGCGTTAGTTTCGTGAGGATCTGAGCGATGGGTTCGGGGATTTGCTGTCGAACGTCCGCTGGCAGTGTCGGTGATTCGTTGATGTGAGCCATTAACTTCGACATCGCTTGCGTGTGCCGGTGGACCGGGCTCTTGCCGGTGAGTAGGAAGAAGAACGTGCAGCCCAGGCTATAAATGTCGGCTCGGGCGTCGACGTCGCGTGGCGTTTGGACTTGCTCGGGTGAGATATAGTCGGGGGTACCGAGGATCGTCAGGGCGCTCGTCAGGTGGGTCGTTGCTTGCTCGCTCTCCAGGCGAGCCAAGCCGAGGTCGAGGACCTTGACGACTCCGTCGTCAGTGAGCATGAGGTTGGAGGGCTTGATGTCCCGATGGATGATGCCCTGCTGGTGCGCGTGGGCGAGGCCCAGGGCGGCCTGTCCGACGATGTCGCAACTCACGTGCAGCGGCAGCGGCCCCGTTCGGAGTCGATAGGCCGCGAGATCCTCGGCCTCGAGGTACTCCATGATGAGGTAGAGTCGGCCATTTTCGCGACGTGCGTCGAGGCCACGCACGAGGTTGACATGATTGAGTTTTCCGATGGCGACCATTTCGGCCATGAAACGCTCCACCGCGATCGAATCCTGCAAGTATCGCGGGGCCATGACTTTGACGGCGACACGTTTTTGCATCAGCTCGTGCTCGGCCTCGTAGACAGCCCCCATGCCGCCACTGCCGAGCTGGCGAATCACCCGGTACCCTTCCAAGCTGACGTGGTCGGGTTCAGTTTTCCTCGCAGCCACGTTGATGCGCTGGGAAACGGTAGGTGAATCCGATTGAGCGGCCGTGCTCGCATCGGCCATCGCCCGTTGGAATTGCGGCTCGTGTTGATAGATGATCGCGGGAAGGCTGTGACGCAGGTTTGCGACGAGTGCGTGATCGTCGGCGAGCTCTTCGAGTCTTTTCCAGCGGCTCGGGTCTTGGTCGAGCCACGCTTCCATCGAGGAGGCTTCGTTCTCTGGTAACGAATCCTCCAAGTAGCGTTGCAATTCCTGATTACCGTGCATTTTCGTTTCCGCAAGTTGACAATCGAGTGCCCCACCCACTAGGACGAATCGATCTCACAGGATTTTTTGGAATCGTGCGTTAATCCTTCGATGACTCGTCGAAAACGGCTCGAATCCGCGTGAGAACGCGGTATTTGGCTTGATAGATCGCACCCCGCCGCATGCCCAGTTGGGTGGCCGCTTCCTCTCCGGACAGGCCCTCGACCGTGGTCAGCCAAAACGCATTCCAGTCTTGGTCCGAGAATGTGTGACGCAGGTCATCGATTTTAGCCAGACGCATTTCATTGATGGGCGAAGCGTCCGACGAATCGTCGTTGGCTTCGAACGACGCCAGGACTTGTTGTGCGGTCGTCCCGCCCTGGGCGACGACGTCGTTTGCGTGCTTGCGAAGCCAGTCGATCATGACGTTTCGGGCAAGTTTTCGAAGCCAACCACGAAAACTGGAGAATGATTCCGCTCGCTCGAATTTCGGGAGCCCCTGACTGACCTTCAGAAAAACCTCCTGGGTGACGTCCGCACTGGTTTCATCGTTGAGGTTCCATTGGCGACACCAATGATAGACCAGCGGCAAATACCAGCGAACGAATTCGTCCCAGGCACGATCATCGCCACGGATCACGCGATTGAGCAGGGAAACGTCGGTTTCAAACATGAGTATCAATTTGAGGGGGCCAGGCGTACTCCCCTATGCTAGCAGGTACGCCAGGGGAATGTTCCTCCAATTCATTCCTCGAGGATTCCGAGTTCCGCGACGGTGGCGAAATTGCCGGCTTGACCGGAGAGGATTTTCAATTTCACGGCGCGGACGTTTTGTTTCTGTTCGAAACGGATGTCTTGGCGGTTGGCATTGTTGGGCATGTTGCCAGCGTTGACTTGATTCCATGTCGAACCGTTATTGCTGATCGACAACTCGTAGCCGATGATGCGTCCGTTGGCACTGTCTTGACGGGGTAGTACGCTGATCCCGACGATCGATTGGGTTGACCCGAAATCGACTTCGAGCGTGTGAGGTGGTGGGTCGACGCCGCCTTGCCATTTCGTGTGCCAGAACGTTTTCGAGTCGTTGTCGATCGCGTGTTGGACTTCGCCTTCACCGGATTGAACACTCGATGCGGTGGCGAGCCATTTCGATTTGTCGACTTGCCGGGCAAACCGACGTTTGACTTGGACGCCGGGGATTTCATTCTCGCCGGACGATACGTTGGCGATGACTTCGCCGCCGTCGACGAGGTTGATGGTTTCATTGGCATCGCGTTTCTCAGCATTGATTTCCACGTTGAGCGCGGATTCGGTGTCGGAGGGATGGAACGCGAGGATTCCGGCGTTGTCTCGGGAAACGGTGACGATGCCGCCGAGGTCGGCTCGGCGATTCGCCGTCACATTCGGGTCGGTGCCGGCGGTGAGCGGGCGGATCAGGACTCGTAGGTGATGCTCGCCCGTAATCCGGTACTCCGGCAAACAGTTCGGCCCGCAACTGCCACCACCGATCCCAGTTTCCGCAGCGTCGAGGGTCAGCACGATGTCATCGCGAACGGGGATATCGTGGGGATGTCGGGCGGCGGCGAGGCCTTCATCGGTGACGTGCAACGCGCTGAAACTGATCGGGGTCTGCGTCGTGACGAGCAGTCCGTTTCCATCACTGTCGGCGAGCGATGTCCATCGGACGTCGGAACGGGAACCCATGAATTGCGGTTTAGCGTAGTCGACGTACATCTGCGTGGCCGTCGTTTCGTAGCGGCCGATCGATTGACCGGTTTTGCGATCGACGTAGTTTTCCGAAGGGCCGCGACCGTAGTAGGTCACGTTTTCGAGGTTTCCGTTAACGAACATGCGAATGCCCGATCGCGGCAAGATCAGTTTGTCTTCGTTGGGCGAGATCACGGTGTCGATCGCGATACTTCCGTCGGAGAAAATCGTGTAGGCGCAGGACGTTTCCAGGCGGAAATCCGCTTTGCCTCGGCTCACGTAATCGACAGTGAACTGGCGGTAGTTTTCACCCTTGGCGGTCGCACGCACTGAGGTTGCAGTGTGTTGCAGTTCGTCGAACCCGGCGGCTCGCCATTGTCCGGCGGCGTAACCATCGTTATCACCGGGGGCGCGATACAGGTTCGGCAACGGGCCTTGGGAATCGGACAGCATTTCCGTTTCGCCGTACACGAGACTGGTGATGCGTCCGGATGATTTGTCCAGCGTGACGGAGAAACCGGTGCCCGACAAAACGAAGGAGTCCTCGGTATCGCGAACGTCGATCGAGCCTGCGGGATCGAGCACGTTGGCGGGGGTACTGCCGAGTGAGAATTGTTTCCACGCGACCTCGTGTCCTTGCTCGGCCCAGGCGGCGTTCTCTTTAAGCACTAGCGAGACTTTCAGTTGGTAATCCGAACCGGGGGTGGCCGGGAGTGCGGGCAGCGAATCGAGCGTGATCGAAACCTGGGTTCCGGGGTCGGCCGTAGGTGCGGGCAGACTGCCATTGCCGACGAAACGTCCGTTGTCGGTCACGATCCAAACGAGATTGTAAACGTCGGGGAGATCGGTGTGAAACAGTTTATTGTGGATCGTCAGTTTGCCGGATGATTCATACGAAAAATCGGCGGGTTGGTAGGAGTATTTGACCTGCCATATTTTCGGGGTCGGCAGATGATTGGCGTCGACGATTCCGTTCATGCAGAAATTGCCGTCGTTGGGTTGGTCACCGAAATCGCCGCCGTAGGCAAAGTGGTAGTCTTTCCCGTCGGGGCCGAGTTTTCCGTCCGGGTTGGGACGGCGGAGTCCTTGGTCGACGTAATCCCAGATGCAGCCGCCGATCAATCGAGGATGAGACTCGAACGCCTCGACGTACTCATCAAGGTTACCGGTCGCGTTGCCCATCGAGTGGGCGTATTCGCAAACGAAAAACGGACGCGTTGAATCGAGTTTGCCGACGTAGTGCAGGTAGTCAACGCCGGGATACATGACGCTGTCCATGTCGTCGATCGGTGACGGATCGTCGTTGCGTTCGTAATGAACCGGACGAGAGCCATCGAGGTCTTTGATCGCACGGTAACAGGCGGCGAAGTTATCACCCGTGCCCGCTTCGTTGCCCATCGACCAGATCACGATGGCGGGGTGATTTTTGTCGCGTTGGACCATACGGACGCAGCGATCGACGTGAGCTTTCTCCCACGTCGGCGGGTGGGCCAACGAATCGGCACCGTAGCCGTAGCCGTGCGATTCGATGTTCGCTTCGTCGAGCATGTAGATGCCGTACTCGTTGCACAGCTCGTACCAACGTGGGTCGTTGGGGTAGTGGCTCAGGCGGACCGAGTTGATGTTGAAACGTTGGAAGGTTTGGATGTCTTGCAGCATCGACTCTTCGCTGACGTGGCGACCGGTGTCGGGATCGTTCTCGTGGCGGTTGACGCCTTTGAGGATCACCGGTTTGCCGTTGACGAGCAGTTCACCGCGTGGGCTGATTTCGATTTCACGAAATCCGATCGTGTGTCGATCCACCGAGAGCACCTCGCCCGACGCGTTCTTGGTCGAGAGGGTTAGCTTGTAAAGGTTTGGCGTCTCGCCGGTCCATTTGGACGGGTTGTTGATCGATCCTGAGATGGTTGTTTTATTCGTTTCGTTCGGGGCCAGGGTTTGGAGTTCGGTTTCGTCTCGCCAGACGGTTTTTCCCGCCGCGTCGATCAGTTCGGCCGCGACCGTGACGGAGGCTTCGTCGTCGCCACGGTTTTGCAGTTCGGTATCGATCGAGAAGGTGGCGTCGCGGTAGTTGTCGTCGAGATCGGATTGAAAGAAGTAATCACTCAGGACGACATCGGGGGTGGAGTACAACAGCACGTCGCGGAAGATCCCGGAGATTCGCCAGAAATCTTGGCATTCCAAATACGAGCCGTCGCTCCAGCGGAACACTTGGACGGCGATTGAGTTTTCACCGGGTTGGACAAAGTCGGTGACATCGAATTCGGCGGGGAGGTAACTGCCTTGGCTGTAGCCGACCTTTTCTCCGTTGATCCAGAGGTAGAACGCACTTTCGACGCCACCGAAGTGGATGAAGACGCGTCCGTTTTTCCGATCTCCGTTTTTCCAGTCAGTTGGCAATTCGAAATCACGCCGGTAGCTACCGACCGGGTTGCGGTATTCGTGGGAGGTAAAGCGTTGCGGCGGCTCACCGGTGACGTTCGGCCAATCGCGGCGAAACGGGTACGCTTGGTTGCAGTAGATCGGCACGCCGAAGCCCTGCGTCTGCCAGTTCGCGGGGACGCGGATGTCGGACCAAGCGGAATCGTCGAACGTGGTTTCGTGGAACTCGGTCGGTCGCAGGTCGTGACGTTTCGCGTGGTGGAATTTCCAGGTGCCGTTGAGCATTTGAACGCGGGAGGATTTGTGCCAGTCTAAATGAACGGCTGCGTCGTGCTCGGCAAAGGGCAGCGAGAACACGCGTCCGGGTTCTTTGTTGATCCCGATGACCTGTTCGTTCTCCCAATCGGGAGCGTCCGCGAACGAGGCAGCGGCAGGGCCGAAAAGATGAAGACAACCGAGGAAACTGAGACAAGCGAGCAGACGCAGGATCATGGTGGGAAGTTTAACACAGGGGGGGTGATAGCGAGTCGTTGGGGTGGCATTGTCGACTGGCGAAGATGGCGATATCTCGTTTTATAACGCAAGGCAGCCAGGAGCGGGGAAATTTCGGTTTGGAGTCTGTGCGCAAGCGAGAGGTAGAACTCGACGTTGGGCGACGAGAGGGATGGCGGTGCGGTGTAGGATACGTTTTTCTAAGACTCGATGAGCTTGTCTCATGGGCGACTGAGTTTTGAAATTAGCTCGCGATTGCCCCCCAATGCTCGCCGTTCTCCACCTGCTCTCCGCCGATGGCAGCGAGCCGTTAGGAATGTGGGGAGGCGGCGGCGTTTGCAGTGTCCTCCAACTCAAAAAACTTAGCTCCTGCCGGACAGGCTGGCAGGGGACCTTTTCAAACATCCGAAAGAATCACCATGCGAATTGGCGTCCCGACCGAGATCAAATCTGACGAGTACCGCGTATCCATGTTGCCCGTCGGGGTGGAGGAGCTCACCCGTCGCGGTCACGAGGTGATCCTGCAGTCGGGTGCCGGATCGGGGTCGGGGATGCTCGATGAGGTGTATGCCGAGGCGGGGGCTCGGTTGGTAGAAACTGCGGAGGAGGTGTTCGCGGATTCGGATTTGATCGTGAAGGTGAAGGAGCCTCAACCCTCCGAGTTCGCGTTGATCCGGTCTGGGCAGATCGTATTCACTTATTTCCATTTCGCGGCGAGTCGGACGTTGACCGAAGCGATGGTGGCGTCGGGGGCCTCGTGTTACGCGTATGAAACGCTGCGAGACGGTGCGGGTCGGTTGCCTTTGTTAACACCGATGAGCGAGGTGGCCGGTCGGATGAGTATCCAACAAGGCGCCAAATACCTGGAACGTCCTCAAATGGGCCGGGGTATTTTGTTAGGCGGCGTGCCTGGGGTCGCTCCGGCCCACATCACGATTCTCGGCGGCGGGATCGTGGGGGCTAACGCGGCCCGGATCGCGGCGGGGTTCCAAGCGGACGTTTCGATCCTCGATGTGAATCTGGATCGGTTGCGATATCTCGATGACATCATGCCCGCCAATGTGAACGTCCTGTTCAGTGACCGGCACACGATTTTAGAAGAGATCGAGCGAGCCGATCTGGTCGTCGGGGCGGTTTTGCTTCCCGGTGCCAAGGCTCCACAACTGGTGCGGGCGGAGCATCTCAAACGGATGAAGCCCGGCAGTGTGATCATTGACGTGGCCGTCGATCAGGGCGGTTGCATCGAGACGAGTCGTCCGACGACTCACAGCAATCCGACCTACATCATTGACGACGTCGTTCATTACTGTGTGGCGAACATGCCTGGCGCGGTGGGCCGAACGAGCACTTACGCGTTGTGCAACGCGACGTTGCCCTACGTCATTCGTTTGGCCGGCGGCGACGGCGCGTCTGAGTCGCCGGAGCTCAGTTCCGCTCGGAACATTCATCAAGGTGAGATCGTCCATCGAGCCGTGAAAGAAGCGTTTGAGTGAAACGCTTGATTAGTACTTCAACGTCGCACCGAAGCTGAAACCGACGAACAAGACATCGTCACCGGTTTCGATGGATTGACTGCTCGCACGGGCACCGACGAGCGACGGAATCTGTCGTTCGGCCGTGGCGACTTCCGCGAGGTACCAGACTTCCGACCCGGCGTGGACCGAGAGCATTTCGCCGAATTTATAGTGGACGCCGTTGCTGAGTTCGAACAGGCCGGCGATGTTGCCGTCTTCGTCCCGCATCCCATACAACCGCTCGGTTTGGTCATCGACGATGGCGGTTGCCTCGGACATGTTCCAGTAGCCGCCGGCCCGGGCCCGAAGGTAGGTCGAGGTGTTCCGGTAAACCGGGGTGAACATGTCGATGCCGACTTGCAGCCCGATCAAGTTGTTCGTGGTGTTGGAGAGGAGAAAACCGTTCTGCTCTGCGGCCGCTCCGTTGGATGCCGTGAGGGAGTACTCTTCTTCAAAGCTGATGTAGCGTGCTCCGATGAGGAGTTTCGCAATGTCCCAGGCCATGGATGTTTTGCTGGCTTCGACACTCCAGTAGGTTGACTCGTAGTGTTGTCGTTGAAGGCCGACCGGATCGTCCGGGAAGTTACCCACCCCCACCGGGTCTTCGGTATCAAATAGCTGAGTGAAGCCGATCGTTTGATCCAAGATGGGACTTGTGAGCAGGTTACCTGGAATCAGTTCGGCCAACGTTGTTTGTCCCGATCGCCCCGTGACAGAACGGCTCATATCCCAATTCAATGGACCTGTGAAGCTGACTTCCGTTCCGCTGACGCAGTCCGGCACGATTCCGAAAGTAAACCGCGGTGCGAACTCGAAATCGTATTCGTCGAGACTGAATTCGCGGCTTCGGGTGAACCGATCCAACCCTTGGCGTCGCATCATGAGGGCATCCACTCGACCGTAGCGATACGGGTCACATGTGGGGCAATTCAAACCGGATTGCGATCCGCCGCAATCGCCACCGCACTGGCCCGAACACTGCCCGTTACCGCATTGTCCGCCGCCAATTCGTCCGGAACCGCATCGTCCGGAGGCACAACTCCCGCCATCATACCCGACCTGAGCGATCGCTTGGTCGAGGTCCGACAACGGTGCCGAGAAACTCGGCATCGACATCAGGTTGGTCGCTTGCGACGCCGGCACGACCGCGAACGATTGCCCGCCGTGCTGCAGACTTCGCACCTGCTGCGCATCGGCGACCGTCCCGGAGCACGACCAGGCAAGCGTAGTGAGAGCGACACCGAGGGCGACGCCCGAGCGAAGTGCAACTTCACTGTAGCGTGCAAGGGTGCGAGGAATCCAAGTAATGTTCATGATCGAACCTCGAGACAATGGGTGTCGATCGATGACCGACGATTGCGAATGACAGAATACGGAGACAACGGCTAACGGATGATGAGTTGGTCATCCACCGGAACGAGAAAACGACTACGAACCCTTCGGATGATCTCCGTTGCCTGCTCGCGGTCGCGACAGACACCTCGGACGACCATTCGGTTATTCACTTCGGACAAACTGACGCGAGCGTTCGGATGCGTCTCGTCAATCGCGGCCTTCAATTCGTCGATCGGATTGACCAGCGGACGATCGACCGACATGTCCTTCGATTGGGTCGGTTTCTTGGGTAAGAAACCGGCGAATTTGGCAAGGACAATCCGCGTAGCGGGAACGGCTTCTGGACGCGATCGCGCCGCCGAATTCATCGGTGGAGCCGCCACATCGACATGCTGCCGATGACGCTGCGAATACTTCGGATTCACTCGCACCTGGGAAACCGGTGCGAACCAACCCCGGTCGGGAGCAGGAAGCAGCGGCAGTGCATTACCTTCAGCCAGCAGGCTGGACCTGGACTCTCGATCGGTGATCGGAACGACCACCGATTCGGTGATTTCGGATGGTGGCGGAATCATGAATGGAGCAGCAACCCTGGCAACGACGTCGGCTATCACCTTATCCGTCTCCGATTCAACGTCGACCGCAGGAGCCTCCCGTGCGACCTCGCCAACGTCGCTGAAGGAAAACGTCACTCCGGTTGCCTCGCTTGCATCGTCTTCCAACGAGGCGTCGCTCGGTTGCTCCGGTGCAGTCAATGGTATAGGTGCATCGTCGGTGATCACTACTTCCGCTGCGACCACATTCTTTGGCCGCGTAGTAGCCTCCGCAGTGACGAGCGGTTCGACCTTGATCGGTGGCGAATCACTGCGACGAAGCAACAAGATCTGAGGGTGGGAACACTCGATGGGTGAGTCGAATTGCGGTTCATCTGAATCACCGTGGAGACTCGTGACCGGTTGTTCGAGCAGATCGATCGAACCGCCCGCCATCGGGTTGACGCGAATTTTCGAAGCGTGAGGCTGCTTGATTTCGATCGACGGAGAGACGCTGTGTGGGTTTCCGATCGGCACCAAACCGACGGCCGTGCCAATGCTCTTGAGTCGTAGCTCGGAGCGTTGGAGGTCGGATGTTTGGATGATTTCACCGGACGACATTCCCATCGGGAACAATCCGCCCGCCAAAACCGTCGGCTCGACGAACGGGTTGCTTTGGACGACGCCCTCGATGAGTTGACGATGCGTCATTGAACTCTCAGGCGGTCCCGCCACCACGAGATGATCTGGCGATCCGAACATGGCGAGGCTGATTGATACACCGGCTCCCAGCTTGAGCAAATTTTGATTGAGAAAATTTGCCAATCCTTCTCGCTTTTGAGTCACTCGACGACACGGTCGGTGTGCTCGCGGCTTGTCTCTGTCCATGGCGGAATCCTTACGCTCACGATCTTTGGGATCATGTACCCCCCCGGCACATTTTCCACGCCGACGTTGTTCAGTTTTTAACCTGGCAATGTCGGACACCTTCATTATCGTCGGTCGGTCGTGCTGACATTAACGATTCTGCCAGATGCACCAGTGGTTCGGCTAAAACCGGTCCTGCCGAAATTCCGGTTCGGAGGCATCGGTTGCGGAGTTTTGCGATGAAATCTGTCGTTTTGGCGTCAGAGTGCTCTGTCTCATTCAACTTACGCGACGTTGACGGACGAACTCATACGCGACGAGAGCCGCCGAAACCGACACATTGAGACTGTCGACACGCCCCACCATCGGTAAAAAAATGCCCGGGATCGGCGTCTCGGGTGCGATTGACGCGTCGGATTCGGATTCATTCGATGGTTCTTTCCGCCACGTCTGCCAACGCGTACCGAGGCCGTCGGATTCGCTGCCCACGACAACGGCGATCCGGCCTCGGGGTCCGTCGCAACGCAGATCGGTTTCAAACAGCGGCGACGCACCCTCGATTCGCATCGTCAGCACCCCGTCAACATGCCGGCTGAGATACTCGGCGATCTGTGTTTCACTACCTCTGGCCGAGGGCAACGTGAACACCGCCCCGAGCGATCCACGAATCGCATTGGCATTGAACCGATCGGTCGGGCAATCGCTGAGCAAAACCGCCGCGACGCCCGCCCCATCGGCGGATCGAAAGATCGCCCCGAGGTTGCCCGGTTTTTCCACCCGATCGAGAACGAGGATCAACCCCGGCGGCAAGGGCGGCAAATCCGCGAGTCCGTCACCTGGTGCCGCAAACTCCGCGAGACAACGATCGTCCGCCTCGCCGTAGCAAATCTTTGAAAACAGCTCGCCGGTGACGCCCCGCCGGACGCCCAACTGATCGGCGTGAATGCGTACTCGCTGTCGATCGTCGCTCGCGGTCGCGGACGAACTGCTACCCTCGTTACGACCATCGCCCTCGACTTGCTCGTAAAACCCCTGCATTGTCAACCTCGATTCGATCGCACGCAAAATTTCCCGGGTACCATCGACCAACACCACGCCGGCCGCTCGGCGGCGGCGATTGTTCCGCAATCCGACCAAACGACGGATCGTTACGTTCTGATTGCTACGCAAGATTTCCACAGATATCTGCCTTTCGACGCCTCAATGGGCTTGGCGAGGTAGTTTTGTTATTCTTGACGCGTCGAGATCCACAACGAGTCCGTTCTGTTTCATACCCGCCACAGCGAAGTCAAGCCAGCCATGTCGGAGGTCACCTGCCACCGTGTCGAGAATCGCCGCGACCAAAAAGCCTTTCTCGAACTCGAACGACGTCTTTATCGAGACGATCCGAATTGGGTGCCCCCATTGTGGGCCGAGCGAAAGAAGCTTGTCGGTTTCAAACCGCACCCCTTTTATCTCGACGCCGAAGGACAGACGTTCCTCGTAAGGCGAGGCGACACCGTTGTCGGACGCGTGCTCGCGATCGTCAACCATGCCCACAACCGCGAGCACAACGACACGATCGGATTCTTCGGGTTCTTTGAATGCGAAAACGATTCGGAGGCCGCCGCCGCGTTACTGCACACCGCTTGCGATTGGCTCGCCGAGCGGGGTCGGACGGTCGCCCGCGGACCGGTTCACCCCAGCCTCAACTATGAGGTCGGATTGCTCGTCGAAGGTTTCGATTCGCCGCCGACGTTCCTGATCACGTACAACAAACCGTACTACGAAGAACTGATTCGATCGGCCGGTTTCGAAAAATCGCAAGACATCTTCAGCTACGAGGCATCGATCGACATCCTCAACGAAATCGATCCGAAATTGATGTTCATCATGGAGGAAGCGACCAAACGTTTCAAAGCCACTACACGCCCGATCCGCCGCTCGCACTTTCATGAAGACGTTCGCATCTTTCTCGACATCTATAACAAATCGCTCAAACAAACCTGGGGCTACGTCCCGATGAGCGAGGCCGAAATCGACGAGCAAAGCAAAGGCCTCAAACATCTCCTGATTCCTGAATTGACCAGCATCGCGGATATCGAGGGAAAACCCGTCGGCGCCGGATTCGGACTGCTCGATTACAACCCGATCATTCGCCGCATCAACGGCAAACTGTTCCCGTTCGGTTGGCTGCATATGCTGCTCGGACGAAAAAAGCTGACCCGGTTGCGACTCGTCAGTGCCAACGTGTTACCCGAATATCAGAAATGGGGCCTCGGCCTGGTCACGTTGTACCCGATCGTTCCCGCCTCGATCGATTTCGGAATCCGTGTCGGCGAGTTTTCCTGGGTACTCGAAAGCAACCAACTCTCCCGAGGCACGATCCAACGCGGCGGTGCGACAGCGACGAAGAAACACCGTATTTTTGATCGAGCGCTCACAGACACTTCTGCGGGTGAACTTTCTGCGGGCGAACCCTCTGCCGGCGAAACCTCTGCCGGCGAAACCTCTGCCGGCGGAAACCCTGCCGGCGGAAACCCTGCGAAGGATGCCACTTCGTGAGCCTCCCCCCGAACCCGGCGAATTCCGATCCCAGCTCGCCACCCGATCTCGATGTCGATGCCATCCTCGGTCCCGGCGGCAGCATCAGCCGCCGGCTCACGAACTACGAACCGCGCGAACAACAACTCGCGATGGCACGTGAAATCGCAGCCGCCATCGCCGCCAAAGAACACCTCGTCGTCGAAGCCGGCACGGGAACCGGCAAGAGTTTCGCGTATCTCGTCCCCGCCATCCTGCACGCCACCGCCAACCAAGTCGAAGACGCAACGGACGATGACGACGAACTCGACGACACCGTTTCGAAAAAACAACCGAGCCGAGGCGATGTCAACAACCAAGGTGACAAGAAGGCATCCAAGCCGGGCGACAAGAAAGGTGAAAAAGAGGAGCCGAAAAAGCGCCGTCGCGTCTTAATCTCGACCCACACGATCAGCCTCCAAGAACAACTCATCGACAAAGACGTGCCGTTACTCAACAGCGTCATCCCACGCGAGTTCTCAGCCGTCCTCGTCAAAGGACGTGGCAACTATCTGTCGCTCCGGCGGATGGATCGGGCCGTCGCGAAATCGGTCTCCTTGATGGCCAACGATTTCCAAATGGATCAACTCCGCGGCATCAAAGAATGGTCCAAAACCACCGGGGACGGATCGCTCTCCACCCTACCGATCAAACCCGACAACGCCGTTTGGGACGAAGTCCGCAGCGACACGAGCAACTGCCTGCGAAGTAAATGCCCGCAATTCAAAAAGTGCTTTTACTTTCGCGCCCGACGACGCGCCCAGAACGCCCAGGTGATGATCGTCAACCACGCGATGTTGTTCACCGACATGGCGATGCGGCGGCAAGGGTTCTCTTTACTGCCCGATTACGACGTCGTCATTCTCGACGAATGTCACACCATCGAAGCCGTCGCCGGTGACCATCTCGGCATCCGCATCACCAGCGGCCAGTTCGACTACCTGTTCGATCGACTGTACAACGATCGCCAACAAAAAGGACTGCTCGTCGCCCACAAGATGCCGGGGTTAATGGATCAAGTCGAACGATGCCGGTATGCCGCCAGCGGTCTGTTTGCCGACATTCTCGATTGGTTCGAAAACAGCAAGTCACGAAACGGACGCGTCCATCAACCCGACCTCGTTCGCAATCCCTTGAGCGACCCGATGGAACAGCTCGCACGCAAACTGCGAGCCCACGCCGACGCTCAAACCAACGATTCCGATCGCCAAGATTTCCAATCCGCCCATGACCGATTGCTCGCACTGGCCGGTGGACTGCGTGAATGGCTCGCACAAAAGAGCGAACACGACAGCGTCTACTGGATCGAAACGACGGGTAATAAACGCGGCATGGACCGCGTTTCTCTCTCCGCGTCACCGATCGATATCGGCCACACCCTTCGCAAGGAACTGTTTCAGAACGAAGACATCGATTCGGTCATCATGACCAGTGCGACGCTCGCCAGCGGCGACGAACAGAAGTTCTCGTTCTTCCGCAGCCGAGTCGGTCTGACCGGCGGGCGAAACCTCCAAGTCGGCAGCCCGTTCGATTATAAAAAACAAGCCCAACTCGTGATCGTCAATGGATTGCCCGATCCGTCCTCGCAGCGTGAAGAGTTCGAACGATCCATCCCGCAACAAATCAAACGCTTTGCCGGCTACTGTGACGGGCACACGTTCGTGCTCTTCACCAGTTACGCGTTGCTGCGACGATGTGCCGAAGCGATCACGCCCTGGTTGATCGAACAGGATTTGGAGCTGTACAGCCAAGCCGGTGAGCGGAATCGAACCCAGCTCCTCGACGCGTTCCGCGCCAACCCACGAGGCGTGCTGTTGGGCACCGACAGTTTCTGGCAAGGCGTTGACGTCCCGGGGGATGCACTGACCAACGTGATCATCACCAAACTGCCGTTCTCCGTCCCCGATCACCCGCTACTCGAAGCCCGTCTCGAAGCGATCAAAGCCTCCGGCGGCAACCCGTTTTCGGATTACCAATTACCCGAGGCCGTAATCAAATTCCGCCAAGGTTTCGGGCGTTTGATCCGCACACGCAGTGACGAAGGCATGGTCGTCGTCCTCGACGGACGGATTAAAACCAAACCCTACGGACGACGTTTCCTCACCTCCCTGCCCGAGATGAAGGTGCTGAACGTGCAGCCGACGAAGAAGAAAAAGTGAGTGGCACGATTGCGCCAGCAAAGATTAGCCGATGGGCGTTCGCCCCGGTTGCCGGCGGGGAAACCGGAGCTAACGCTGGGCTGCTAAAAACATCAAAAAGTTGGTCTTGCGAGGAGCTTCATTTGCGCAATGTTTGATCCTAGGTGGAACCTCTGCGTCTCTGCGAACTCTGCGTTGAAAACCCTCCATGCTGGATCGAAGCGCAGAGGTCGCAGAGGGCCGCAGAGCAAGAAAACGATCCGTATTTCGTTTCAGTAATCACGGAAGAAAAACGCATGTGATCAAAACCACGTCAACACCGAATTTGTGGTTCATCCGGGGGCAGCTTCCGCCGGATGAACCACAAAGTCTGAGATGATGACCTGATTCCAGACGCGTCTGAGGCATATTCCTGTCGCACACCGCACAGGGCGCAATGGCGGAACCTGCCTCGGGAAATGCGTCCAACACGAAGATTTAGATGTACTCACCCTGGCTCAGTGGTGTTTTGCAGTTGACCTTTGCGGCCCACCTCAAGATGTCCAGGCTCTCAAGATTCGACTTTACACCTGAGGCCTGCAGACCGAGCCGAGAAATGTAGCCTGAACAGAATCCTCACGAGTCCAATTCCCTTCAGTTAAGTAGGTAGGCGTTCCCCTGAGCAGTACCTGTGTCTGAGTATCTCACCTAAACATAAATTGAAGTCTGCATGCAGAAAATAAAAAAAAGCAAGTTATTCTGATTGTGAGAATTGCGTTGCTGTTTAAGATGGGACTATGTCGCTACCACCTGGTGGCGTTTTTCAATTGCATCGGCGATCCCTCGGTCGCCTCACACCCCACCTGAAGAGAACCTCTCATGTTTAAGAAATTGGCCACCACCGCTCTAACGCTCGCGTGTCTGGCTTGCGTCAGCACCGTCAATGCAGACGAGCCCACATCGTCCGGCATCTCGCAGTCATCGCTGGCCGCGATGGGCCTGTCGGGTCTGCAAACCTCCGACGATTCCGCTCGCGCGGTTCGCGGTCAAGGTTATCGGGTAAGCACCACCTCGTATGCGTACACTCGTGCCTACCCAACTTTCAACCGCTCGCGTTTTGTGGTTTTCAATGAAACCCAGTCAAATCGAGTGAATGAGGGTACGATTGGTGGTGCGATTACCGTTGGTAACATTACCGCAGGTGGTAGCTTAAGTGGCAGTCTCACTGAGCGACGCTTCTCGAGCACGGTCCCGTTGGTTGGCACAGGTGGAGCTACGATTACGAACGGACTTCGATCAACCTACGCCGGCGCTTTTGCTATCGGCAGCCGCTAAAGCGTAGCTGCGTTGAGTTCAATAATTAGCGAGTCATCTGTTGGCGGATTTGCTGTTTCAGAAGCCAGCCACGGGTGACTTCCTCGTTCCGGACGAATAGACGTGAAACGTTTGATTTCGTTTTTCCCTTGATCGCAACGACCAGGATCGCGTTGTCGATCCAAAGGTCGTTGAAGCCGGAGATCGTCATTCGCACATTCCCACGAATCGGATCGGCCAAAAAGACGAATCGGTCGGTCCAACCGCGGTAAACGACGAAGTGGTTGGTCTCGCCATGGCGGATCGCCAGGATCACGGGGACTTTACTTTCGAGAAGTTTGTCAATCGTCATCGTGCCGGATGCGGCGACATAACCCATCTTCTTGGCAGCATCCTCGAGATCCCCCAGCAACAATCCCTGTTCGGTGCGATCTTGCAACTGCTCGACCGTCAGCATTCGCTCGACGGTAAACAAGACGTCGGCCTCGGTGATGTCCTCGCCCCAGTGGTACCGCAACACGGTTGCCATCGCAGCGGCACCGCAGGAATAGTCGCGTTGTTGCATCACGACACTTTGCTTCTTCAATTCGTTCCAGCTCACGACACGTTTTTGAAACTGATTTTCTGGACCTCGCACCGGCACTCGTTTTTTCGATTGCTGCGCGTTCGCAGTTCCAGCAGCAGCGATCATGAGGGTGAACATCGCGACGATAATTTTCATGCAGGTCAGTTGGACAATGCGACGTCTTTCGAAAGTGTCGCTATTGCCTCGTTGACACATCGGGTTGTGATTGGCCGGCAAGTGGCGAGATTCAGCTAAATAGGGTTGGAACATGATTCGTCGACAAAAATAAATAAATGAGAGTAGTGAGTATGTCCTTCATTGACGCCGGGCGCTCATCGAGTGAAAACGACGCCTGTGGTTAAATTAGGGGCCGCGTCCGTGATCCCAATTTCGACGAAAGGCTCGACGATCTTGCATCTTCGAACCGTCGTTAGCGCGAATCGCATTCGGGCAGCGTCTAAATTACTGTTGCTAATTCGGACATCATTCACTTCTGATTCAGTCACGTAGGTGCCAAGCAAGATGGTGCTGAGCGTGACTCGCTCGTTTGCCGCGAAACCGATGCCGAAGTTGTAATTAATCTGGTGACCGAATTGAAAGTCATTGCCTCGGAACTCCGAATCGAACGTGTACCGATAGCCGGCTCCATAGAAAACAACGACGGGATCATAGCTATGCACTGCCAGCAAATTGGTCCCGATCGACCAGGCTCCAATCCCGAATCCGGTATCCGTGATGTCGACCGGACTCTGTTCGTCGCCCGTGGGGATGGAAACTTCCATGGTCCCGATGACAGACGGACTGTCATTTTTCGCGTCGCACAATAACCGCGTGATCCCGAGCTGCACGTCTCCGATGCCGAAGGCGCTCTCTTCGATCTCGTTGACGGAATCGGCGAGTTCGGAGTGAGACCAGCCCACGAGCGTGCTGACCGACAATTGCGTGTCTTCGTTCAGTCCATAACGGACAGCCAGAGGTGTGTAGAACGATCGTCGACGCGAGCTGACATTGCCGAGTGCCCCGCCCCCGTCGATACCGGGGAAATCGAATTCGTTGACCGAGTAGACGAGTCCGTAATCGACTTGGGATTGACCTTTTGAGAGCAGGGGAGTGACACGTCGCAAAAATTGTCGTGTGGAATCAACCGGTGCTTCCCCGTACTTTTCGCTATCCACCGCGTCGGAAGTCGACGGTCGATCGGCCTGGAACGAATCGACTTTGTCGTCTTGGTTGACCCTTGAATCGGCCGTCCCTTGCGGTAGGTCAAGTCGCGGTTCCGTTTCGTCTTGTAAGGGAGATGCGGAAATGAGCATCTGAAAAGGTTTGGAGAATTCACCTTCGGCAGCGTTCGCTGGACGGCTTACCCAACCCACCGAACTCATCCATGGACAGCAAAGTAGGACGATGAAGCATTGAAACGGTAGTGAAATTCTCACGATAGTGCTTTACTGCTCTAGATGAACGGAGTCGAAATTTATTCCAGCGGGTGGTCTTATGGGGGCTATCGTCCTCCGCACTCACCCACCTTGATGGTGGGGTCGCTAGGTTCTCCAACGCCGACGATCGTGAGGTCCGGAATTACCGGCAGAGCTAATTGCCGTTGTATCGATTGTGCGGATTGCATCCGTCATTCTGGATGTACGCTAGCCCATGAAAATCCAGATCGCATCGCCCCCCGACAGCCGAGTAGTACGCTTAGGCACCCCCAATCGAGGCATCCCCAGATTGAATCTGCATCGGAATTGCTCATTCTTTCAATGCCGGAGTGTCACTCTGTTGAAACAACCACAAACTCCTTATTTATGGAAAGACAAGGATGCGAAAACTAACAACAACCCTCGCGTTTGCACTGGCAATGGGATCAACTGTTTCCCATGCAGACAACCTCGGACGCCTATCGTCACTGCTCGGTGGACAAACACACTGCGAGCCCAACCTGTACATGCAGGTCGAGGGCACTTTTTTAGCGCCTATTGCTGATGAAAGTGGCACCGGTGGATTTGCAGTCACCGACCTTGATAGCCTCACCATTGCGACAGCCGCGACGCTTGACGACTACCAGGAAGACTTCACCGCCGCACCACGGATCACGCTCGGATATCGCGGCACCAACGACTGGGGCCTACAATTCCGGTACTGGGAACTCAACTCAGAGTCCGACAGCAGCCAGAGCCTTCCTGCTCCTGCATTGAACCCTGCAAATGTAAGCATCGTGGGAGGCGCTTCTCACTTTGAGGCGACCACAATGGATCTCGAGTTGACTCGCGACATGCGTTTCCGAGAGACCAGCATTCTTGCCACTTTCGGTGCCCGTTACGCCGAACTTGATCAAGGATCCCGTACTGATGCTTTCGGAGTGGTTGCCAATCCGACGGTTGTTGATGTGTTTAATATGAGTTCAACGACAGGTTCCAAAGCGCGAGGCACTGGTCTAACCGGAAGTCTTTCAGCCCTTCGTCAACTAGAGCGGGCTCCAGCGATTTCGTTGTTCGCTTCGGGACGGACTAGCGTTTTATTCGGCGATGCCGGATCATCTATTGATGTCAGCTCATACTTCGATGGTACTGCTGGTGGCGGTGGCGCCGCTGGTTCGATCGAAGGTGGCGCTAACGCGTTCTTCATCGGCGAAGTCCAAGCTGGTTTGCAATGGTCACGATTGGTTAGCTCCTTCAATGCACGCATGTTTGCCCGAGCTGCCTTCGAATACCAATACTGGGGTGCCGATAGCGGTGCCGTCGCCGCGGGTGCTACGTCCGGCACAGGCATCCTTTTCCCTGCTCCGCCCATCCCGTTGCAGAGCAATGGTAGCGTATTGGCGACCGCTGACGGATTCGACAACCATTTGATCGGTTTCGGTCTGTCGACCGGTTTCGTTTGGTAGTCTCGGCCCGAGAGACCCCTATCCAAAAGTCGTCAAAAGACTCCACGAGATTCCTTTCTCGTGGTGTCTTTTTTCGTTTCCGTTCGCAGTGTTTAGCGACGGCGACTTGGCGAACGCGATGAAACCGGCTTCCGGCGTTGTCGAGAATGGAGCGCGGAATCCGGCACCGCAAAGAGGGGTAAGAAACAAAAAAAGCCTGTCTTTCCATGTCTCAATTGACTTGAAACACTGTAAAAACAGGCTTGATTCGAGTGGAGGTAGGCGGACTTGAACCTCTGCAAGATTCCCCGTGTTTGAGTAACATCGCCGAGAACGCGGCACGATATCCGGCGCGATTCGACGAACAAACCGGCGAGCTACTCGCCCTCTGGGGTGACCTGGACGAAGCCGCCCGCGATGACCTGTTGCACGTCGCCCGTCAAATAACTTGGTCGGATTCCCACGTTAATAGAGCGGCTGACCCAAGCGATGTTCCCGAAGACCGTTTCGTGATCACTGAGAACGCACAGGAGGTCGCGCAAACGCGTTCACCGCCCGGACTCAGTTGTTGGCGCCGATCGACTTGAGCGCATTCCAGAGCCATACAGAAGCCCGCTCGCGTAAACCGGCGAAACGGATTCACCTTCCTGGATGGACTCCCCCGCACGAGTACGGATCACACAGCAACGATGGCAAAGGAAGCAACCACGAAACAGGCAACCAAGATGCGAACGACACCCACCCACGATGATGATCCCATTTTGACTTACACTGACGCGGCCAAGATGCTCGGCAAGCACCGGTCGACCCTTTCACGCTCGGTATCGGATGGCTTGCTGCGGGCGGGTCGAATGCCGAGCGGGCTTCCAGGCATTTGCAAAAGCGAAATCGACAAGGTGTTCGGGATACTGGTTCGCGATACCGAGGCCAGCCAGGGGAGTGAGTAGGTGGGCGAGCGGGCGAACGATCCGGGTGCAACGCTGAGCGAACAAGCAAGAGACCGCCCTGAAAGGAGGGCGTTTGGTTGGCAAGCAACGGCGTTTCCTCCAGACGGTCCCTCGCTGGTTGATGATGACTCGCCACAAATAAAAGTCCAGGAACACATCGCAGCGGGCGAGCGATTGAGCAGTCACGGACGGGACCCACACTCGGCACTTGCGACCACCGTGGTCTACAATGGGTTGCGAGCGATCCTATTGCCCCAATCGAGGAACCAACCATGCGTAGCGAATTAACCCGGTTCAGAGAAGAAAAGGACTCTTTGTTTCGCTGGTCGGTTCAGGTCGGCTTCTTTTTGGGGCGGCCTCGTGCCCGTAGGGTCGATTCGAGGTCCAGTCGACGGGCGGTTCGTTGACGCGGCGAATCCAGTTGGCCGAACGGGCAACGGCCATGGAGAAAACATTCGTGGCAAAGGTTCACTCGACTGAACCCAACGGAACAGAGACCCTCACCGCCAACCTTCCGCACGTTCGACCAACCCGGCTCGCTGTACATTTTGTACGACGTACCGGCAGAGAACGTAAAAATGATCGGCTTCGGCGGAGTGACCGATTTAGTTGAACACGACGCGGAGCGCCGGGGGAACCGAGTCGAGAGAAAAACAGACTACGGGATCGAGATTTTGGCCCAGAACGGGCGTTTGCGATCGGCGCGGACTCGGGTGTCTTCGAGCAGGGTGTCGAACTCGCCACGAAAATTCAGGTCGCTGCGACGGCTCCGATATCGCACCACGATCTGCTGGCCAAAATCCAGCGGCATTTCGGGAGTGAGCCAAACGGTGAAGGCGTTCGACGGTGCTCGGGTGATCCGAAGTTCGTTGTTCGCTCCGATGCTGGCCAATACCTCGGCCCGTCTGATCGGTCCGGCTTCGCCCCATAGGATCGGGTCCATGACGGCATCGGGTAGCGAATCCTGCCACTCCAACCACCAAAAAAACTGATCGCCTTCCCGCATCGACGCGACTTCAATCGATTCGGGAATCTTGGGGCGCCGATGCTCGGGTGTTTTCATCCATTCGTAGATGCGTTCACTCTCTTCGTAGAAAAACTCTTTTCCACGTCCGCGGTACATCACGACCATGGCATCGTGTTGATACGACATGTAATCGTCGTAGATCGCGCCGTTGCGTTTGAGTGGGATTCCGTCTTTCTCACCCATGACGAGGTAGATCGGCATGTAAACCGCGTTCGTCTTGTAGTGTTGCAGTGTTTTTTGTGGTTCGGCACTGATCGCGATCATGCCAGCCCAAACGTCCGGGTGCGATAACGCGATGTCCCACGCGGCGGCGCCGCCGCCTCCGTGACCGCCGATAAAAATGCGATCCGAATCGATCGAGAAACGACGCATCGCACTGCGAACACTCCGCAGCACCGCATCGTGTTCACGCATCGAGTATTCGTAGGCCTGTTGGCCGCCTCGAGTCCATCGTGGTGCGATGACGATGAACCCGTTTTGGGCGGCTCGGCCGAGTCGCACTTGTGTCGGTGGTTTGACCGCGTCCGCTTCGGCGGGGTCGTCCGGTTCCGCATCGCCACTTGGGGGCATTTCAACGGGAGTGAGGAATTGGTCCGACGCCGTCCCCGCCCACCAATTGATTTGCGTTTCGGCAGCGGCACCGCAGGCGTGGACGGCGACGATGCACGGGTACTCACGCAACGGGTCGTACTCGGGAGGCAATTGCACCACATACGTCGGTTCCGGAATGGCAAGCGGTGATTTTAGCGATTCGGCGTGAAAGGTTTCTTGATCGGGGCCGACGTAAAACATCCCTTGAACTTTCTGGTCGGGCACCACATCGATCGGCAAAGTCACCGACGGGAGTCCCGGCATGGAAAGCGGTTCGGCGCCGGCGCGGCGAATCATGATCGCTTGATCGCTCGCGAGCACCGGGAGCAGCAGGGGCAGCATTTTCGCGATCGTTGTGGCGCGGGCTCCTTCGACCGTTTTCAGTTTCGCCAGGATCGCCGCGCGAATTCCGGGATCGGGGTGGGCGAGGAACTGCTGCACGAGATCGCGGACCTCGATCAACGAGATCGTTAACATCAGGTTTTGCTCACCGGAACCGCTGCCCAGGAGCCATCCCGCGATCGCCAGAGCAACCTTTTGCTGCACCGGAATCGCTTCGTTGCGACCGAGCCGAATGAAATCGCTCAATCGACTCAGCGTGCTCGCCGAGAGGTGTTCGTCAATTTCGTTGACCACCGGATCGAGTTGGTTTCGATCGGCTGGCGGAAGTAGCTTGACGAGTTTTCGGAGTTGCTCGACGGTCTCGTCTCGCTGGGTTCGGATTTTCGCAATCTCGTTCAGCTCGTCTTCGACGCGAAGGCGGGTGACCCTTCCGACGCGGCCCAGCGGGAACACGTTCAGGATGGTTTCGGCGAGTCGCGGTTGGCCGGATTCCCGTCGCAATTGGGCTTGCTCGATCAACTGCATCGCTTGCAATTCGACAAGCGCGGTCAATTGCGGGCGCAGCTCTTCCTGTTGTGGAAACCGGTTGAGGATCGATTGCAATTCTCGGTGAGCGTCGCCGAAACGTTCGGTGGCCATGTAGAACCGAACGACTTCGAGTCTGGCGTCAGGGTCGTTGGGGTCGAACTGTTTGTCGAACACCCGTTGCAGGGTCGGGGTATCGAGGGATGACGTTGCCACACGCATATCGAGTTGGATCGATTGATCTGATTTGAGCCCTTCGAATTTTGCGTATCGTGTGGTCAGTTCGGTCAGACCTTGATGCAAAACCATCGGGCTTCCCGTGACGCCTCGCATGGACATTTGCCGGCGACCGTAGGCGTTGAGCGGTGAGACGCCGAGAATCCGTCCGAGCGAACCGACCTCGTTGCCACCGTCGTTGACCGGTTGAACAAAATCGATCCGCAATCCGAGATCCGGGATTTCCGTTGGTTCTTTATTTACCATCCCACGCCGATGGATATAGGTCCGGCGGAGGCCGTCGTCGATCATCCAGATCGGTCGCATTTGAATGCCGCCATCGGCACCGAGCGACTGGGAATTATGGTTCAATGTGGCGACTTCGATATAGATGCCGGGCAACGTCAGTCCGTTGCGCAGGCTGATCAATTGCTCGCCCGGCACCGGCGCGTTGCTAGCGAAGATCGCACAAACCATGGAAACGACAACGAGGATCCGGCTCGCAAAGGTTCCTCTCGAAATGGACCGCTTCGAAATGGACTGTCTCGACGGGGAATCGTGCAATGACATTAGGAGACTACGGCGAAAATTGTCGGTGCGATCGTACCCTCACCCGAAAACGTGTTTGGAAACGAACTGCCTTGAGGAAGCCGCTGGTCAATCGCACCATAACCTGGGGCCGATGCCGGCGGTGGATCGAGAGCGGCGACCTCGCTTTGAAACAACAGCACGAGACGTTGCAATGTTCGACCGAGCGGATCGATCCCGGATCGCAAGTTTCGAATCGCGGGCGAGGATTGGTCGACCCAATCGGAAACGGGTAGCGAATGAATGTCGTCGATCGTGAATCGGGCGCGCGAAAACGCATCGAGTGAAACCATCTGCCAGTCGATTGCATCGGATAGCTCCGGTGCAACGAAAGGTTTATTGAGAACGCCAGTTTCTCCGGCAACGAATTGGTTCTCGTCGGGACCGGAACCGGCGGGCATCGGCGGCAGGGTTCCGGTTTCGGACGTCGCGGCCAAGTGGATCGGTGGTGCATCGGGTGGCAAGGATGCGATTCGCCCGCCCGCGTACAATCCCGCGAACAGGATCGCTGAGGCGATCCAACGCGGCGCGGTCGACCGTTCGTGTCGACGTTCGGTCGAGGCGGAAGTGGTCGAAACGGATGGACGGATCGGCAACGGATCGGCGTTGCCGGCGAGCAATGTGTTCTGCATCGCCAGTTTCGCCCGGTGGACCCAGGTTTTGATCGTCCCGGTGGATCGTCCCATCACCCCGGCTGCCTCGGGGTAGGATAATTCGCGTTGGTGAACGAGTTCAAAAGCGCGACGCTGGTGCTCGGGTAACCGATCCAACGCGTGGTCGATTTGTTCTTCGAGTGCGATGCGGTGCGTCGAATCGGATTGAGTCGGGATGACGCGGGATTCGTCGTCCATGCGATCGGTCAGGCGGTCGCGTTGGCGGCGATTGAGAAAGGTCCGGCATCGGTTCGCCGCGATGGTCACCAACCAGGGCTCGATCGGACGTTGGGAGTCGACCTTGGGCATCGCCAGAGCCGCCCGGCGAAACGTTTCTTGCGTGACGTCTTCGGCGTCATGGTGATGGCCGAGATACCGCAAACAAACGCGATAAATCATTTGCTGGTGGCAAGTAAAAATCTCCGTAAACGCAGTTTCCTCCGAGGGGCGGTGGCGATCCACGAGTGCCGTCGAGGAGGAGATCGCCAACGGTTCGCTCGGGAGGCTCATGGGATGATTTGTCACAGGGAGATGAGGTGAACGGCGTGTTTCGATCAGCGAGACACAAAACTCGCACGTCCACTACGCTCATGATTGATTCGCTGTTCCCTCAACGTCCGCTGAAGAAACGCTTGAGGGCATCGTCGGCGGCATCCCGAGATGTTTCCTGCATGGCTTTTTTGAAACCCTCGGGTAGTTTACCGGGCTTTTGGTTCTTGGGCGGCACTTTTCTTTTCGATTTTTCAGGCTCCGCTTCGGTGTCCATTTTGGTTCCCCCGGCGGTATCGTCCCCGTCGGCGTTTTTTCCTGGAACAATTTTTCCGCTGACGGAGAGTTCGTCGCTGTCACCGCCGCTGCCGGGCCGTTGCTGTTCCTGCAGACTGAGGTGCCGGGTTTCGGGATCATTCATTTTTCGAACGCGATCGATGGCGTCGGCTTCGTCGAGCCATGAGCTGACATCGACCTCTTCGAAACGGCTATCCGACGAGCCCTCGGCGTGGGTGCGTGCGGCGGCGTCCGCGACGCTTTTGACCTCCGGTTTCTTGGCCGCTTGCAAACCGTGTTCGATCACAAGGGCAAAACTGAGTTTGCCAACGCGAAGAATGTCGCCATCCTTCAGGACCTTCGCCTTGTCCGGCGGAAGCCGTTTTTCGTTGACAAAAGTACCGTTGCGGCTTTTCAGGTCCTGAACCAGCACACGTCCATTTTGAACGGCGAGGATGCAGTGCTTGCGGCTGACCGATTCGCTTTTGGGCCGAAGTTGGCAGGAATCACTGCGTCCGATGAGGAATTTGTCCTGACCGACTTCGATTTCCTTGCCTGCGTGGCTGCCTGATTGGACTCGGAGTCTGATTTTCATGTTTTTCCTTCGCGATCAACGAAGATTGCTGCGGAGATCATTTCCACAGTTGGTTTTGCTCCATCAAAAAGATGGTCGAAACCAAGGCAACGAGAGTTCGTAATAGGTGCGTCCGGCGATCGTTTACGGCGACGCAATGAAAAGGTACCCCTTCCTTGCCGTCGGGTCACTTGACAGACATCATAGTCTTCGGGCGATCAAATGAACAACGCCGTTTGAATAGAGTACGAGATTCTCGCATGAAAAGCTACTGCGGCTGGGCTCGCGGTCGAGAATCAAGCAGGAGGGTTGAGTTCTTGCAGCGATTTACCAAGGCGTTTTTGCGTGCCGCCCTTGCGTGCGACCCGTTTGCGTTTGGTCGGCGAACTCGTCCCAGTCGGGGCATCGTTGAGCAGCGCGGCGACCTCCGGGTTCAATTCGGCGGCGTTGTCGGGGGTGCCAATTTGCTCCACGGCATCGCTGACTCCAAGCAAGACGGATTGGCGAACACCATCGCGGAGCCAGTCAAAAAAGTTAAAATTCATTGTTTTTTTCTTTCGGAAACGGAAACGTCGGACGTGTTTCGGATTGCATGTTTAAGAGGCCCGGCAGGAAATCGGAGACGAATACCTGAGACGGAAGTTTTCTCCGCGCCGGTCTCGCTCCAATCCGGGTCTCCGTCGCTTTTAAGAAAGCTGGGGTGGCGGTGTCCAGAGCGGAAACCCAGTTCTCGCGGAAAAGAGGAATCTGTTGCGACTTTCCCGAACAACGGCGTTGTGACGTATTTGCGAGTTTGGTAGCCTACGTGGTTAGGCGCCCTTGCCTGCAACCGATTCTCCGGCCTTTCCAGACAACCTCCCTTAACCCCCTCGGGTTGAACCCCTTCACAAGCCTCAGGCCGGTGCTCGTGAGACTCGCTCGTTCATCCCTGGTACTGTTTCATGGTCAACCGCAACCTCATTCGCTCACTCGAAGACGACGACATTCTTGCCGATCTGGCCCTCTTGGCTCCGGAGGATGAGGTCGAAGAATGGATGATCGAGAATTTTGCTATCGAACAGCAAGATTACAACTCGGGCAACATTGTCGAAGGCCGAATCGTCGAAATCAACGACGAGTGGGCACTCATCGACGTCGGATTCAAGAGTGAAGGCACCGTCGGACTCGACGAGTGGGGACCCGATGAGGAGACCCCGAAGGTCGGCGATAAAGTCCAAGTCTTGATCGAGGAAATGGAGGACGAACTCGGTGCCGCCGACGATCCTTACGGCATGATCTCGCTGAGTAAGCGAAAAGCCGAAAAGATCATCGAGTGGGAAAAGATGATGGAAGAGGTTGCCGAGGGCCAAGTGGTCACCGGTACCGTCATCCGCAAAATCAAAGGCGGATTGCTCGTCGATATCGGCGTCAACGTGTTTCTGCCGGGATCGCAAGTCGACATTCGCCGCCCTGGCGATATCGGCGATTTCATCGGCCGCGTCGTTCAAGCGGAAGTGCTCAAAATTGACGACACCCGTCGCAATATTGTCATCAGCCGCCGCAGCCTGATCGAACGACAACGCGAAGAGGACCGCACCTACCTGATGCAGGAACTCGAAATCGGCCAAGTCCGGACCGGTATCGTCAAGAACATCGCCGACTTCGGTGCCTTCGTCGACCTCGGCGGCATCGACGGTTTGCTGCACATCACCGACATGGCTTGGGAACGCATCGGTCACCCCACCGAAATGGTTTCGATCGATCAAGAGATCGAAGTCAAGGTGCTGCACATCGACCGCGAGAAACAAAAAATCGCCCTCGGCCTGAAACAAAAGGATCGCAACCCGTGGGAAAACATCGAAGGCAAGTACCCGGTCGAATCGCGGCATCCCGGCGAAGTCGTCAATGTGATGAGCTACGGTGCGTTCGTCAAACTCGAACCGGGCATCGAAGGTTTGGTTCACATCAGCGAAATGTCCTGGACCAAACGCGTCAATCACCCCAGCGAATTGGTCAACATCGGTGACAAGATCGAGGTCATGATCCTCGGCGTCGATCCGGAAGGCCAGCAGCTTTCGCTCGGCATGAAGCAAACGTTGAAAAACCCTTGGGACGAAGTCCTCGAGAAATACCCCGAGGGCAAGGACGTCACCGGCAAGGTTCGGAACCTCACCAACTACGGTGCGTTCATCGAACTCGAAGAGGGCATCGACGGATTGCTGCACGTCAGCGACATGTCGTGGACCCGCAAGATCGCTCACCCGAGCGAAGTGCTCGAAAAGGGCCAAGAACTCGAGTGCCGCATCCTCAGCGTCGACGAACAACGACGCCGTATCGCGTTGGGGCTCAAACAACTCGATAATGACCCCTGGGACGGCGACATTCCTGACAAATACCAACCCGGCCAATTGGTCAAAGGCGAAGTCACCAAGATCACGAACTTCGGTGTCTTCATCGGCCTCGAAGACGGCCTCGAAGGGTTGCTCCACGTCAGCGAATTGGCCGAGCACAAAGTCGACGATCCAGAAGAAGTCGTCAAAGTCGGCGATTCGATCGAAGTCAAAGTGCTTCGTGTCGATACCGACGAACGCAAGATCGGCCTCTCGCTCAAACGAGTCGAATGGAGCGAAGAGCAGGAGAAAACGGCCGCAGCAGCCGAAGCAGCCGAATCCGGCGTCCCGGTCACGCTCGGCGACGGCAGCCTCAAGGGCGGCCTCGGCAGTGCCGGGCCTCTGTTCCCAACTGGTGGCGGCGAACAGGCCTGATCCCGGTCTGACGATCGCAGGTTGAATCGTACAAGCCCGGTCGGGATTCCCGACCGGGCTTTCTTTTTCGCCCGTTAAGCGCATTAGCCATGCGGCGCCGCTTAGCGCAGATCGACGCCTAAAGTCGAGATATCATCTTCGGGGCCGTTGATTCGGCACCAGCGTTTGATTTCATTGCAGATCGTCTCGACGCTATCGCGGATCGGCTGATCCCGGCATTTTTGCATCAATGCGAGGATCTGCGTGTCGCTGTATTCTTCCAAGTCTTCGTTCATGCCTTCCGGGATGCCGTCGCTGTAGAGGTACAAACGATCGCCCGCCGCGAGCTGCACGACGGTTTCGTCGAATTCGACGTCTTCCAACCAACCGATCGCGAACCCGTGGGCGGGCAACATCTTGGGCGCTTCGCCAGCGGGCAGATGGATCATCGCTTCGTGCCCGCACGAGGTGTAGCGAAGCTCAAGTGTTTTCAGGTTCAAGACGCAGTAAATCAACGTGAAATACAAATCGCCTTGATCCTCCATCGGGAAACGACGGTTCAATTCTGCGGCGACTTCGCCGGGCGGTGTGATGATCGTTTTGCCATCGGCACCGCGTCGGGCCAACAACGATGATGAGCCGACATCGGGTGTCATGACGCGGCCGACCGTGACGGACAATAACGACGATGCGACGCCGTGACCGCTAACGACGACGACGAACAACGCGACGTGATCTTCGTCGAGCCGGAAGTAGTTTAGAAAATCACCGGCGAGTTCGTCGCACGGCAAGTACTTCCACGCAAACTCGGCCCGCTCGGTTGCCACGGTTTTCGATGGCAACAGTGATTGTTGAATCTTCGCAGCCGCGTCGAGGTCCCGCGTCATTCGCGAGTTCATGCTTTCGAGCGTCTTGTTCGATTTGGAAAAGGTTTCCTTGGCAATCGTCAGGTCCTCGTTGTATCGCAACAGTTCCTGATTCTTTTCGACGGCGTTTTCAAACGTCGAAACCAAAAGATTCAAAACCTGTTGTCGTCCCGATCGGACTTTGTAAACGGTTCCGGCGAGCGTGACCTCAAGTTCGAGAATATCTTCTTCGCGTTCTTCGATCGGCGTCTTCAGCAGCGATTCCATGCGGCTGATCAGGTATGCCGAACGATACGGTTTGGTCACGTAATTATCCGCTCCACAATCGAGTCCCTTGATGATGTCCTCGGGTTCGCTCAAGGTGGACAGCAGGATCAGGGGCACACTGCGAAGTGCGGGATCGGACTTGATCGCCCGGCACAATTCGTGCCCGGTCATGTGCGGCATTTCGATATCCGAGACGACGATGTCGGGCCGTTTTTCTTTTGCCAACGCCAACGCCTTTTGACCATCGCGGCCGACACGGACCGAATAGCCCGCTCGGACGAGTCGGTCCTCGAGAATATTGGCTTGCAACCGGTTGTCTTCGGCGATCAGGACATCAATCGGCTCGGCGGGCAGCTTCGCTGCGGTTTCACTCATGAGGTGGCTCTTACGTTCGCTCTTGCTCGTTTTTTCATCGCCGCGTGAGGGCTTGGTGTCGATGCACGTGCCGGGTCACGGCCGCGGCGATTTTTCCGAGCGGGAGTTCTCGGTCGGATAACCCCGCGTCGACGACCGCTTTGGGCATCCCGTACACGGCGGAGGATTCGGCGTCTTGGGTGTATACCGTGCCGGCACAATCTTTGATCCGTTGGCAACCTTTCATCCCATCCTTGCCCATGCCGGTCATGATCACCGCAAGAATTCCGTTTTCGGTCACGTCGACGGCACTTCGCAACGTGTAATCGACCGCCGGTCGGCAACTGTTCTTCGGTTCGTCGTCGGTGATTCGTCCGACGATCCCACTGCGGTTCTTGATCAATTTCAAATGACGACCGCCGGGGGCCAAATAAATCATGCCCGGTAAAATCGATTGGCCGTCGGCGACTTCGACGACGGGAATTTGGCATTCCTCGTTCATTCGTTTGGCCATCATGCCGGTGTAGTCGGGTGGCATGTGCTGCACGACGACGATCGGAACCGGGAAATCCAGGTCGAATCGCGGCAACACGAAGCGCAATGCCTTCGGACCTTCCGTCGAGGTTCCGATGACGACCAAACTACACGGCCGGATATTGTCGCCGCCCATGCCCGTGGCCGGATGCGCGATGGGCGGGCGAGATTCGGTTTTCGTTGTATTGGACGATGCCAAGTGGGATCGGCAGGCATCGAGTTTTTCAATCAACGCGGCTTGCAAGATGGCGCGAGCTTGGAACAAACCGCTCGTCGGTTTGGCGATGAAATCGAACGCGCCTTCATAAAGCGCTTCCAACGTCACCTTCGCACCCGATTCGGTCAACGAGCTGACCATGATCGCCCGCGAACCGATCCGGCGCCGGTTCATCTCACGAAGCGTTTCGATGCCGTTCATCACGGGCATTTCCACATCCAACGTCAACACATCGGGGCGGAGCGACTTCATTTTTTCGATCGCTTCTTGTCCGTCTTTTGCGATGCCGACAATTTGCACACCCTCGACATCGCGAAGCGCCGCCGTGATGGCTTGCCGGTACAGAGCCGAATCGTCGACGATCAACAAACGTAATTCGGTTGGATTCAAATCCCCGCCCCGGTTGTTTTTTCAATGAAGTCGATCTGGATCTTTCCCGTAGCCACGTCGAAGCGCACACGCCTCGCCAAGATGCCGCCGCAATCGGAGCTGACAATCGGCACGCGGCGTTCGATCAGGAGTCGCTCGGCGGCTTGAATGTTCAATCGTCCCACCGTCATGCCCCGCGAAGTTGGATACATGTCGGCGCCGCCTGCCAGATGAGCGATCAAGGAGGAACGATCGCCCGTTGTGAGCAGCCCCAATAATTCGGGGATCGCGGTATCGGCGTACTTGCCGTTCCCGTCGGTGGGTGAAAACGCCAACCGATGCGATTCGGGTAATTGAATGTGAGCCAATCCGGCCCGTTTGCGACGTGGGTCGAAGAGGACGACGGCGACGCACGACCCTAACAAGGTAACGAGCGTGTCGCCGGATCCGCCGACACCGATCTCGCCCATCCGGACGGACTGGACGGAACTGCCCAGGGTTGGCGAGACCGAAACTTGCGAGACCGAAACTTGCGAGTTTGGGGATGGGGGACAGGATTGTTCAAGGTTCGGATGAGCCAGCGGGGATCGGATGGGAACGCGTCGGATGAGGTTTGGCCGCGATCGCCATTTTCAACATGGCGGAAACATCCAACATCAGTGCCACGTTGCCGTTTCCCAAGATACTAGCGCCAGCCAAACCGTCGATGCTAACGAAATTCTCGGCCAGTGACTTGATGACCACGTCTTGGCTGCCGATCGCCCGGTCCAACTTCAAACCCATCGTCCGCTCGCCGGATTGCAAGATCACGATTTCAGTCAAATCCGTTGCCTCGCGATCGGAGCAGGATTCAGCGCGGTTCCATCGGAACAATTCATCAACCGTAATCAGCGGAAGGTATTAGGAACGAACCTCGAAGGTTTTCCGCCCGCCGACATCAATAATTTTCTTCATTCGGATTTGGACGATCTCGCGAACATCATCTTTGGGGATCGCGAACACGATACCACGAATCTCGACGAGCAGGCTGCTGATGATGGCCAGCGTGAGCGGCAACTTCAGCGTGAACGTCGTCCCGACGCCCAGTTCGCTTTCGGTTTCGATCGTTCCGGACAGTTCATCGATGCGTGATTTGACGATGTCCATGCCGACGCCGCCTCCCGAAACGTCGGTGACCTGTTCGGCGGTGCTGAAGCCAGGATACCAGATGTATTCGATCGCTTCTTGTCGCGACAAAGCTTGGGCGGCTTCGGCGGAGAGCAAATTTCGATCGACCAATCGGCGGCGGATTTTGGCATCGTCGATGCCGCCGCCGTCGTCGGTAATGGTAATGTAGACATGGTTGCCACGGTGTTGCGCCGAGAGCGAAACGGTACCTTCGGCAGGCTTGCCGGCGGCTTGCCGAACTTCCGGGCTTTCCATCCCGTGATCGACCGAATTTCGTACGAGGTGGACCATCGGATCACCGAGGGCGTCGATCATCCGTTTGTCCAGTTCGGTGTTCTCGCCTTTGAGCACCAGTTCAATTTGTTTGCCGCGATCGACCGACAGGTCACGTACCACTCGTTTGAAGCGATTGAACAGCGGACTGACCGGCACCATCCGCGTTCCCAAGACGCCACGTTGCAACGAATCGCTGACGCGAGAAAGCTGATCGATGGCTTCATCGAGTCGCCCGAAGTCGCGGCGGTTGGGATTCCGTTGGCGGTTGGGATTCACTCGCGAGTGGTAATTCTTTGTCACGCGCAACGGGAAGATCGGATGGGGAGGCGGACGGTGTCGAGGTTTCTTCCTGCGCTCCCTCCGCCCGCGTGGTTGCCAGCGGCGGTGCATTGTCATCGCGTGGGATTCGCACTTCGACTTCCGTCACACCTTGGATCCCCGCCACTCCCCACAGGATTTGATCGGGTGTCCGTTCCGTCAACACGATCACATCGAACGTATCGAGATCCTCGGTCTGGTCGAGTTCATTGACATCTGGACGGGTCGCTTCGATGTCTCCCATGTCGTCGAGTGTGGTCACCACGGAACGGGCGACAATCTCTTTGAGTGTGACATTCGCATCGATCGAGACGGCAACGTGATAATGCGTCCCGAGATCAATGTTCCCGATCGCTGCCGAGGCAATTTCGTTGGTGGCATTTGATTTCGCCACCGACTCAAGCTCAACGGGAGATTTCAACTCAACCTGATCTTCATTCTTAGCCTTCATTGCATCCTCAACTACTGAATTTCGAATTGATTCGGCATTCAACTCGTTCTCGGTCTTCTCCTCCAAATCCCGCAGTTCCTGCAACAGCACATCCGGTGTCGCCAGTTCGCCGTTGTCCCGCAACCGATCATTGCATTCCCGGAGGAAATCCACGCATCGCAGGGTCAGTTTCATCGTCACGCGATCGAGTTCAATTCGGCCGCCGCGAAGCCGTTCGACACGGGTTTCCAGGTGATGGGTCAGCACCGTGATTTGATCGAACCCCATCATCCCGGCGGCACCCTTGATCGAGTGCAGTAACCGGAACGCGGTGGCGAGTGATGATCCGTCGTGCGGGTCGCCTTTCAAAACCAACATCGTCTCGACGAGGTCATCGCGAACTCATCAGGGATCTGGTACTCGGGTTGAAAACCCTCAATCTCGCGGAAGAAACGTTTCGTTTGTTTCGCATCGAGCCCGTCGATGAGACGTTTCGTAAACCGTCCAGACTGGGCCTTGGCGAGCGAATCGGTACTGAGGTCGGCGGCGAGAATATTGATTTCCCAAGAGTCCATCGCCGCTCGTTTTTCGTGCAAGCAAAACAGGAACGTGTACGGCTCCGCCCCGACCGAACAGGCCGCCGACCAAACACGCAGCACCTTCGTTCGCTGACCTTTTTTCGCGTCGCGAATGGCCTCGGTTAGAAAGATATCGCTGAACCACTGGAAGTGCGTTTCGGTTCGGTAGAAGGAGGTCTCGTTGGTAGTGACGACGTCGATCAAGGCTTGCAATTCGTCTTTGCGTCGTGGCGTGGTGACGATGCGGTAGTATTCATCGACATCGTCCATGTCAATTTGACGCAACCGGCGTTGCAACCGACTGCGCAAGAGCGTTTGTTTTCGATCATCGAGCCGAATGCCACTGTGTTTGTAGATCAATGCTTGGAAACGCTTGAACTGTTCGTCCGTGAGTGTGATCAATGGGGTTTCCTGGGATGGGCGAATGGCAGTCGGGGCTGGCGCCCTTAACGGGGCTTGCGTGGCTGGAACACTGTTTTCCTGGGGCTCGCGCCCTAGGCTAATCGCTGTCGCCACTACCGTGGCTAAAATCGCAACTTCCAAACGCGTTAGCGAGGTACCTGGTGGCTTGCCTCGCGTGCGCGCCGGGCTTGTAAACCATCCGTGGGTAGCGTCCAAACGGTTCATCTGCTGGGAGACTTATCCACCGGTTTTACAATTGATACTTCGCCACCAAATCCTGCAACGTACGTGCTTGCGCGGTCAATTCTTCGCTGCTGGCGGCGAGTTATTCGCTGCTGGCGGCGTTGGATTCGGTGGTATCGGAAATCACTTTTACACCCTGTTGCACTTGAGTCGCGCTGGCCGATTGCATATCGGTTTGATCAGAGATGTCGGAAATACGATCGGCTGTTTTTCCCACGGCCGCGACAATGTGTTCGAGAGAGGTACCGACGCGTTTGGACAATTCGGCTCCCTCGCCGACGCGGCGTGACGATTCTTTGATCAGCGATGTGATTTCCTTGGCTGCTTCGCTCGAACGTTTGGCCAATTTCCGAACTTCATCGGCGACGACGGCGAACCCGAGTCCGTGTTCACCGGCCCGGGCCGCTTCGATGGCCGCGTTGAGGGCGAGCAGATTCGTTTGGCTGGCGATCTCACTGATGACCTGGATGATCTCAGAAATCTGCTCGCTCGATTTTTCGATCAAACGCATCGCATTGAGCGCTTCTGATACCGCCTTGCCGCCTTCGACCGCCATCTCGGTTGTTTGCAACGCTTGATCGTGGGATACCGTGGTGCTGGCGCAGATCTTTTGAATCGAACCGCTCAGTTCGTCAATCGACGCGGTCATTTGTTCGACCTAAGCGGCTTGCGATTGCGCCCCGTCGCTCAGCGTGGCACCGGATTCGGCGATCACCCTTGCCCCTTCGGCGAACTCGTTGGCACATTCAATCACCTCGCCGGTGAGCTGTTCGGATTGCTCGTACTGTTGAGCGGTTTTCTTTTGCAATCGGACCCGCTCGGTGATATCGGTGGCGATCTTGATGATCTTGTTCGGTCTGCCGGACACGTCGAGAATCGGATTGTAGGAGGCGTGGATCCACACCTCGCTGCCGTTCTTGGCGACTCGGGGGTGCTCGCTTTGCAGGTACGCCCCGCTGCGGAGCGTTTCCCAGAACTGTTGGTACTCGCGAGAGGCGGCATGCTCGACATCGACAAAAATGCGATGATGTCTTCCGACAATTTCCTCCAGCGTGTAACCCATCACGTTTAAGAAATTCGCGTTGGCGTTAATGATCGTCCCATCGAGTTTGAATTCGATCGTTGCTTGCGACTCGTCGATCGCTTCCGTCAACGCCTTCATTTCGGCGAGCTGTCGTTTCAGAGCCGTGTCCGCGTTAGCGCGGGCGACGGCGGCCGCAGAAGGAGCAGTAGCCGCCGGTGCAGATGCTGCCGGGGATGCGGCATTGGTAGGGCGTTCAGATTCTTGGGTCATCGCAGGAAACACAAAAGATGAAAAAGCAGTGGAGGATTAAACAGTCAGGTCGGCATTTTCAACATGCTCGAGATTTTCGACGCTCAACAATGCATCGACATCCAACACGATCACCAATCGATCTTGGACTTTGACAAATCCAGAGATGTAACCGCGACCGTCGGCGGTGATGGTTTCCGGTGCCTCGCCGATGGAATTCTTTTCCACTCGCAATACTTGGCTCACCGAATCGACCGTACATCCCATGGTCTTTTCGCCGACGTTGACAACGATCGTACGGGTTTCGTCATCGACCGGCTTGGCAGCGAACCCGAACAGGATTCGCAGGTTGATGATTGGGATGATGGCCCCCCGCAAATTGCTGACACCGTCGACGTAGGCGGCGACCTGAGGCGTGGGCGTGATATCTTTGAGAATCACGATCTCGCGGATTTATCCGATCGGAAAAGCATAGCGTTGTTCGTTGAGTTCAAACTCGACGAACTGGGCCATGTCCATTCGCCGGGCGGCCGGCGATTGATCGCTACGGGCAAGTTGGTTGGAATTCATGGCGGTGCAGCGGCCTTCGCGTCAGGGGGAGCTGACGCGACTCAACGGGTGACAAAACGGAAACCACGCTAGTAAAAATCGTACTCTCGTGAAAAGCAATCAATACTCAGCAAACCCAGCGTATTTCGTCGGCTTTCGATCTCCAGCGACCCGCATGACCGGCCAAAGGGGCCTCTCCGCTTGTCCGATTCCGAATTTCAGCCCTCAATCACTTCCCGCCAACGCCGGGGGACGCTCGCGTAGGCCTCCGTCTAGGCTTTTTGGGTTCATCCGGCGGCAGCGTGCGCCGGAGGTTTTCCAGGCATGACTCCCGTGTCCAACGAGATTGGTGCATGAGGTATGGATGCTGGTCGACTACGTAAGCCGGAACAAACGCAGTCGAGCTCTGCAGAGGTGCCACTCGACAAGGGATCTCTCGGTCGCCAGCGTCTTCCGGCAAAAGCGGTGCGCCCATGGTGCCGACGGTCCTCGGCGGATTTCGGTTCGCCGAGGACGATTTTTCATCAAATCATGGGACACTGGAGACATGCCTGGAAAAACCTCGATCCTGGGTCGGCGCACGCTTCCGTCGAATGAACCCAGATCTGGCGTAGAAAAATAGCAGGATTTCGTTTGAAACCGACAGGTAAGCAATCAGCGAAACAATAAGACGCGCCGAACAATGCAGGATATTGGGCGTTACGGCGGTGGGAGTCACCGCCTTGGTCCACTCACGGAGGTTTCGAGCGATGGCGTTTCAATTCGAGTCTCCTTATTCTGAGCAAACTGAGCAACGGATGAGGAATGTCTTTGGGAGCTTGTCCGAGAAAGATCGGCGACGCTACGCGGCCATCGAATCCGAGAAGCTGGGACACGCAGGACAGCGTTATATCGCTAAACTGCTGGATTGCTCCGAGCACGCGATCCGACGTGGTGCAAGCGAGCTGGATGGGATTCCTGATGACAAACTGGGCGATCGGCAGCGTGCCGAAGGCGGTGGCCGAAAACCAAGGCTGGAAGAAAATCCTGAGATCGAAGACAAGCTAGTTGAGGTTGTCGATCTGCATGCCGCTGGCGACCCAGATGAACCCGATATCGTTTGGACCCATCTCTCGCCACAAGGAATTGCTGAAATCCTTCGACAGGCCAATCTGCCTATCAGCGGTCCTACGGTTGCCAACTGGATGGAAGAAAATGAAATTCGGCGACGCAAAAATTGAAAACTCTATCGCTGGTGGACTGAGCTTTGATCGTGATAGTCAGTTCCAGCACATCGACTCACTACGCAGTTCATTCGCCAAGACGGGAGACCCTGTTTTCTCAATTGATAAGCACATCATCACAATTCATTCGGTGGAACCACGTAGCAGCGTCTCTCTGGGACGCTGAAAATTGCGAGTCTCAGAGAGACTCGCCTACGTGAGGTTCTGCCGAACCTTTTCCCCCGATGTGCTTACGAAGGCAAAAGAGCAATTGGGGACGATGTACCGTAAAGGACGTGCGTACTGCAACGCTCCGATGACGGCATTCGATCATGATTACCCGAGTGGGTCCGATGGTATCTTGATCCCCCATGGGATTGACTACCTCGCCCGCAATCACGGTCACGTCAACCTGGGGCTGAGTCACGACACGACCCAGTTCGCATGCGACAGTTTCTGGTGGTACTGGCGACGGATCGGGCGGCGTCACTACCCCTCAGCCAAAAAGATCCTTTGGTTGTGCGATGCTGGAGGCAGCAACAGCTCACGCTACTAGATATTTAAGCAAGACCTGTTAGCCCTCGCCACACGAATTGGCCTGCCGATCCAAGTGGCGCACTATCCACCTTATTGCAGCAAGTACAATCCGATTGAACGTCGCTTCTTCTCACAGGTCGGACGTACTTGCAGTGGCTTGATGATGCGATCGGCTGCAATCTGCAGCCGAACTGATACGGAAGACGCGAACCAAAACCGGGCTGAGCACAACCGTTCACATAATCGAGCGGGCGTATGAATTGAAACGCAAAGCGACCGAAGAATTCATGGAACGAATGCCGATTGAATTCTCTCAGTTTTTGCCGCGATTGAACTACACCGCCACACCTACCAAATAACGCGTCTTATTGTTTCGCTGTCAGTAACAGCCCCTGTTGTCGATGGAATTATCAAGCGACTCTCGCCCTTGTTTCAACGGATCCAAGAGCGAGGTTTGAATCTAGGGGCATCACCGCTCTGAGATGACCTCGCCACCGTGGCGGGTGCCCAATGCGTGCCAAGTTACGATGTCAATGGAATCGGTGATCGACGAGACCGATCCGTCCACGTTGGCCACTTGCACTAACCCGGTGTGATGACTTCGTGAATTGATCGTCGCGTAGGTGGGGTTGCCCGCGATGCCGTCTTTGCCTTCTTGCCAGGAATTGAAATCCATCTGTTCGTGAAATTGTCCGGCGTGGGTGTAGTGGCAGTTACTGTTGGGAGCGAGCGTCGTGGTGAAACCGGTGTGGTGGACGCGTCCGTCGGGCCATTCGGTGTGGCCGGTGTTTTTGAACTGAACGCCACTGGGAATAATCGCTTCCGCCTCGGCTTGAGACGTGGGCATCACGGTTGTCGACGGGCCGCCGTTCCGCGTGTACGGCGTCCACGCTTTGACTTCGGCGATTAACAATGTGTTGCTCGTTCCGTCGAGACAATCGCGAAAACTCAAGAAGTGGTTGGGGTAAAACATCCCGTCTCCACCTCTCGCGGTCGCCGGATCGAAAACAAACCAAGTCCCGTAATTGAATCCGTAGTTGGTCGGGTAGAGCGTCGGACGTCCGTCGCCGAACACTCGTGCTTGATCGCTGCCGGGATCACTCGGGCAAGCGAACGTCGGGATTTTCAAACCATCAATCGCCGGCTGATTGTCCCACGCGATCGACAGGTCGACCTTCTCGTAAATGTTGCCCTGTTCGAGAAAAGGCAAGATCCGACCGTGAATGCCCCATGAGCCGTTGTTTCCGGTGCTCGACACACTCAAATCAACCAAAGCCGAAGGCGGGAATTTTTGGAACGCACTTTGGTAATTGTGGACCGCCAGCGCAAGCTGCTTGAGATGATTACTGCACTGCATCCGCCGGGCCGCTTCGCGGGCAGCCTGGACGGCGGGCAATAGCAGACCGACCAACACGCCAATGATCGCGATCACGACCAGCAGTTCGACGAGGGTGAATCCCTTCTTCGGAAATTTCGAAATCGGTGACTTCAGCATAGGTGCTTTCGCATTCTAGTGAGTAATGAGACAATCGGCTAAACGCAGGCGGCACAATGTGTGCTACTCGCTTCGGTTTGCAAGCCTCGTGCCAAAGGAGACATGGTCGTTTTCCTTGGGGTTTCCTGTGTTTGCCGAATTCGGCCGACGTTGTGGCGACGCATTTTTCATCGTAAGCGACGGAAGATCCATCGCGGAGCTCCGTTATCGAGGTCCCCCTTCACCTCCGACGCGAGACGCCCACCTGAATAACGACACCCGCTTTTTCCGATCCTTGCGTTTTCGCATCCTGTTGCCTTTTTTGGCGGCATCGTTGTTTGCTGCGCTGTTGGTCGCCGTTGGATCGCTGGGACTGGGACGGCGATGGGCCATGGCTGACGTTCGAGGGCGATTTGCAGGAATCGAAAAAAACATCCGCGAAAGCACGTTTCCTCTGACGCAACCGGTGCTGAAGTCGATTTCGGAATTGACGGCCACGGATCTGATTACGATCGACACCAGAGCAACGGTTGCTGCCAGCACGCTGGATCTGGACGCCGTTAGCTTGGAGCAAACCACGAAGCAACTTGCCGTGATCGCAGAGAGCAATGTCCGCAACCCGCCTCCGACGCTTGTCTTGAACGGACGACCGTTCCTGGCGTTCGAGGTATCTCGATCGCCGATGACGGTCGCCGGAGATCGCATCGAGACGGTTGTCGTTCTCTTTGATCAAAACCAGATCGACGCGGCGAGTCAACGAGCGGCGTTGCTCCCGTTGATCACGGGATTGTCGACCGTGGTTTTGATGACAGTGATCTCGGTGATGGTCTCTCGAAGGCTCGTCGGAAGGATGATTCGATTAAAAACACGGGTCCAACGCGTTGCCGAGGGCGACTTTGAATCGCAGGTAGCCGACGCATCGACGGATGAACTCGGTCAGCTCGGCGGAGCGGTCGATTCGATGGCTCATCAGCTCGACCAACTTTGGAAACAGGTCAACCGGCAACAGAGTGAAAAGTTGCTGCATCAAATCGCCGGCGGAATGGCCCATCAACTACGAAACACACTGACCGGCTCGCGGATGGCCATGGAGCTTCATCGGCGGGATTGTCGAGCCGATGATAATGAGGAAGTCCGCGTGGCGATTCGACAATTGGAAATCGCCGAAGAGTACGTTCAGCGGTTATTGAAGCTCGGGGCGGGGCAACGCCAAGAGTTCCAACCCGCGTCCGTCTTCCAGTGCTTATCCGATTTGGAATCCAGCCAAAGATCGGCCGCGACTCACCTTCGAGTCGAGATGACGATGCGAGTCGACAGCGAATTGGAAAAATGGCAAATCGCGGACGGCCCGACCTTCACCTCTGCGATCGCGAATTTGATCATGAACGCGATGCAAACGGCGGAGCGGGTGCGTGTCGATGCCACGTTGTTCGATGCCACGTGTATTGATGCGGATTCGGTTGCCGGGGCGTTCTGCGAAGTTACCGTTACCGACAACGGGCCTGGTCTGGACGAGGCGATCGCGGACCAAGTCTTTGAGCCCTTTGTGACGACGAAACCCGAAGGCATGGGATTGGGTTTACCCGTCGTTCGGCGTTCCGCCAAAGAACTGGGTGGCTCGGTTGATTGGCAGCGTGTCGGCACGGAGACCGTGTTTACCTTTCGTTGCCAACTCAGTTTACTTGTTTGTCCCGAGGTGTCGAAATCATGAGTGCAATGAAAAACACGAAGAAGACCAACAACAACGTTGCTGCGTCAGTGGTGTTGGTCGTGGATGACGAGCCGAGTATTTGTTGGGCGTTTGAGCGGATGCTTTCGGCTGACGGACACGAAGTGCTGACCGCGTCTTCGGCGGAGGAAGGTTTGCAGATCGCACGTGCGCGTCAACCGAACTTGGTGATGCTGGACGTTCGCCTTCCTAAAGAAGACGGGATTTCGGCACTCCCTAAGTTTATCGAGGCCACCGGCTCGCCCGTGGTCGTGATGACCGCGTTCGGCGACTTAGAGACGGCCGTCAGTGCGGTCAAGAATGGTGCGAGCGAGTACCTAATCAAGCCCTTCTGTCTCGACGAAGCCCAGCGGGTTTGCAACAACGCACTGACGTTGCGGCGGGGCAAGCCGAACGCCCCATCGTCCCCGCCTACGACTCAATCCAAGGATCAAATTATTGGCAGGTCTCCCGCGATCCAGCAGGCGTTTCGCCAGATTGCGTTGGTGGCCGGCAGCGATCTGTCCGTGCTCGTGACGGGCGAAACCGGGACCGGAAAAGAACTCGTTGCTGTCGCGATTCATAAGCACAGCCGGCGGGCGTCGAAACCCTATTTGCCCGTCGCTCCGGTTGCACTGAATCCAGATTTAATCGAAAGCGAACTGTTCGGGCACGCCGCCGGATCATTCACCGGCGCGACCTCCGATCGAGCCGGCTTGTTTGAAAAGGCGGCCGGCGGCACGATTCTGTTGGACGAGATTGGCGATCTTCCGCAAGCAACGCAAGTCAAGTTGCTTCGCGTGCTGGAGCAGGGCGAGTTCACACGGGTTGGCGAGACCGCATCACGGCGGTGTGATGTTCGTATTATCGCAGCGACTCACCGGGATTTGCATCAAGCTGTTCTTGAGGGTGAGTTTCGCGAAGACCTGTTTTATCGGCTTAATGGATTGCACATTCATTTGCCGCCGCTGCGACAGCGAACCGAGGACATTATTTTACTTTGTATCCACTTTTTACAGCAACTCGACTACACCCATCCCGAATCGGCGATCAGCGAAGAGTTGGAGGCTGAACTGGCCGGACGTTCTTGGTATGGAAACGTTCGCGAGCTTCGCAATGCCGTGTACCACGCCGCCGTAGTGGCTCGCGGAAGACCGCTTTCGATCAGCGATTTCCCCGATGCCCAACCTGGGCGTGTCATGCTTGCCGATGGTGACTCGTCGCAACTCGAAATTCAGTTTCAAAGTTGGTTGATCGAACAGACGTCAACCAAACATGCAGGCGGTTTGTACGAACGTGCGTTAGCCGCGATCGAACCCATGCTGCTGCGTTTGGTACTGGATCGATGCAAAGGCAATCGAGCGAAAGCAGCCGAGCAACTGGGGATTCATCGAGGCACCTTGCGAGAAAAACTACGCAAGTATGGCCTAGATGAGCCCGAGCAAACGTCCGGGCCGCTATCCGATATGCCGACTCGCCATTTACCCAAAAGCTAGTCGTAGCTTACGAACGTTGTTTCAATCGTAGTCGAAGCGGGGGTGGCTTCGACGACGCCGGTTCGCATCAACTGGATGCCGGTCAGCAGGACGCGGTCGACGGACAGCAGGCGAATCTTTCGGATGAGTGACGTGCCGTGGTTCTTTCGCACCGAATTCCATCGGAGCTGCATGGCCATGACGCAACGATCACTTCAGGAATCATCGACCACCGAAATCCGTGAGCGGTTTGACAACTTTTCTCGCCCGACTCCGCGACGGCGGTCGCCGCGTTGTTCGCCTGGGTCGACGCACTACGAAACATCAGTAATCCCATCCGCGTTCATGCCAGCATTGCCCTCAGAAAGGTTCGCAGGCCGCTCTGGTCGTGTGTCATCGCGACGTGACCCCAGAGGCAGGTGGGACTTCGCGCACGTTTCCCGGAAGACTCTCACGGGTTTGGAATTTTCTACGCATGCACAGGCTCTTCGACTCCGATATGTCCAAATCGACCCTTGCGACAACGGTGTAGCTCCATTCGCTGGCCTGCGTTTCCTCCTGCACTGACGCTTAACGCGGACCTTTTCTTTGCCGTGATTGCATCACGCAGATTCGTCGGGCCGGTGGACGCCGCGGCGAGATTCGAATGAGTTTCCAAGAGTTGATGCCGATTGCTGATTAACACGGCGACAAATTGCGTGTACCGCTCAGACGCCTTTACGTAGCATCGCGACCAGTTCGTTGTTGTTAAGTTTGGCTGCGGCGGCGGTGCCTTCCAACACGCCGGCGACGAGGTCGCGTTTGCTCTCGTGAAGCGCCAGGATTTCTTCTTCGATCGTACCCCGCGCGATGATCCGGTAAACCATCACTGGTTTCTCTTGGCCGATGCGGTGGGCGCGGTCAGTGGCTTGGTCCTCGACGGCCGGGTTCCACCACGGGTCCATGTGGATGACGTAGTCGGCGGCGGTCAAGTTCAATCCCGTGCCGCCGGCTTTGAGCGAAATCAAGAACACGTCGGCGGTGCCGTTTTGAAAAGCGTCGACGCGTTGTTGACGGGCTTGCGCGGGCGTCGATCCGTCGAGGTACTCGTAGGTGAAACCGGTGGCTTCGAGTTCTTCACGGATCAATGCGAGGTGCTGCGTGAACTGGCTGAAGATCAACGCCCGGTGTCCTTCCTCTCTCAAATTTGACAACGTTTCACGTAACTGCAAGAGCTTCGAGGCTTCGCCGGTGTAGGATTTATTGACGAGTTTCGGGTGGCAACTGATTTGTCGCAATCGCGTGAGCAGCGCGAGAATGCGGAACCGTTGATCTTGCGTCGTCACGGTCGCTTCGAGTTGATCGACTTCGCCGATCGCTTCGAGCCGGACGCGTTCGTACTCGGCGCGTTCTTCTTTGGACAAATCGACGTACAGGTTCATCTCGGTACGCGGCGGGAGGTCTCGTAGGACCTCGGATTTTTTGCGCCGCAGGACGAAGGGTTTGAGTCGATCGGCGAGCCCAGCGCTGGCCGATGCGAGGTTGTTCTTTTCGATCGGGATGGCGAACCGTTTACGGAATTGTTCCCAACCACCGAACACGCCTGGGGAGACGACGTGGAACAAACTCCATAACTCGCCGAGATGGTTTTCGACGGGAGTGCCGGTGAGCGCGACGGTCCACTGGGCGGGGATATCGGCGATCGCTTTGGAGGTCTTGCTGCGACTGTTCTTGATCGCTTGGGCCTCGTCAAGAACCAATGTCCCCCACTCGACCTTGGCCAGCGCCGTGTTGTCACGCAGGGCCAAACCGTAGCTACAGACGACGAGGTCGCCGGGGCCGACGGTTTGTAGAAATTCGGCTCGATCGGTTTCGCGATAGAGATGAACCGAGAGTCCGGGGGTGAAGCGTTCGGCTTCCCGGACCCAGTTGAACCCGACACTCGTCGGGGCGATCACGAGCGTCGGCCCGACGTCTTTACGATCGAGTAATACGGCGAGCGTTTGCAGTGTTTTTCCCAGCCCCATGTCATCGGCCAGAATGCCGCCGACGCCCCATTCGGCGAGCCTGCGGAGCCACCGGTAGCCTTCGATTTGGTAGTCACGCAGTTCGGCGTCGAGTCCCTCGGGGAGTTGCGGGTCGAGGTTCTCGGCGCGGGCGAGACGGTCGAGGCATTGCTGCCACGCCTTGACGGCTTTGTGTTGGATTTCAGTGTCGTCGAGGAAATCTCGGATCGCCGGCGCCGAGGTCGCGTCGAGCCGCATGGTTTTTCGGTCGGCGTGGGTGGCGTCGCGGAGTTTCCGTAATCGGTTGCGTAGTTTCTCGCCGATGCGTGCCCATTGGCCGTCTTTCAAACGGACGAAATCACCGTGAACGTCGTTGGGGTTCTCGACGGCGAGGTTTTCCATCAGTTCGCCGAGATCGAGTTTGCGTCCCCCGACTTCGCACTGGCCGGAGATGCCGAACCAATCGCGTTTGCGGTTGATCTCGACTCGCACGTTCTGGCTGGAGATGGTGCCGAGCACCGCCATCGGTTTCTCGCTGTTGCGATCCCACAAGACCTCCGGTGCCAGCATGTCGCCGAGGTCCGAGTCGTTATGGCCGGGTTGATCCGACGCCGTCGCCCAGGATTGCAAGCGCTCGATCACGTCGAGTCCGGTCCCGAAATCGCTGATGTGGGTGGCGAAACGTTCCTCTTGCAAATCATCATCGGAGGGCGAATCGTCGAAGCCGAGTGTTTTGGCCAAACGTGCAGACAATTTTAGTTCATGCGCGACATCACGGCGATATTGCACCGGGATGCCGTCTTGGTCGCTGATCGAGATCGCCGGCGGACTGCCCGGCATCCGGACTCGTCCTTGGTGGTCGCGAATCCGCAGCGCCACATCGAGCGATCCGTCCTTGTTACTGCGTAGCAGGACGACCGGTTGTGCGGGCACATCGACGATCGGTCCGAGCAACGCCTCGGGCAGGGAGATGGTGATACGGGATTGGATCGGTTGCAACCGTTTGACCAACTCGCCACCGTGTTCGGCCGCGATCCCTGGGAACTGCAACAGGGTGAGCATCAGTTGCTCGTCGTCGGGGTTGAACTCGACCAAAGAAACGAGATTTCGAGCCTGGTCGGTGCGGATCATCCATCCGGAACGGTTGGTAAAGGTTTGGATGGTTGGTGGGAGCGCTTCGCCCGCGAGTTTTGCTCGATGGTAGTAGATCGCTCGCTGTCGCTCGCCCTGTTTGGTGACCGCGTCGTCGGCGGCGAGCAGTTTGAGCAGAATGTATTGATCATCGACGAGCATGACTTCGAATTCAAAATCGTCTTTGCGAACCGAGACCGAGTCTTTGTCGAAAAACACATTCGGCGCCCCGATGAGTGTCCTCATGGCTTCGAAGGTGTCGAGTTCGGCTTCCTGACGATAGCTGTAATAACTCGCTTGATACTCGATGCACTCGATCACTCGCCGGTCTTGCGAGGTGCGGTGCAATTCGCGATCCCGCATGGCGGATTCGAGCTTGAGTCGCCGGCCTTTGGTGTACCCGTCGCCACGTTTTTTAGGTTGTTGGCTGATCGGATAGAGATCGATGCCACGCGCGTCGGCTTCGACTCGCCAAGCCAAACGATTGTCGACCGGGGCGGTTCGTTGGGCGATCACGTCGTTTTCAAGAGGTTCGGTAGCGCGGCCAGTGCCGATGACGAGGTCGAATTGTTGCAGCAGTTTCGCGGCCGGGTCGGGTTGGGATTTCTCGTAATCGGGTTTGCCGCGCGAGAAACGTTCCGCCAACACGCGTCGATGCAGTTTGGAGTTGGGCTCGTCTAACTCGTCGGACAGGTATTCGACAAACTTCACGGCATGAACGCAGGCGTGACGACCGCGTGATTCAGGGCAACCGCAGCCTGCCGGTGGATCATCGAGAAAAGCCTTGGCGAACACCGGGTAGACTTTTCCTTCATCACGACAAATCCCATGGAACTCGCCGGTGCCGTACATTTCCGTCACCTCGAACGGAAATTCACGCGAATCGGCAACGAGGTTGTCGGGGGCGGCGTGAAAGAGCGCCTCGAATTTTTCAGACCACCGATCCGCCAGGGAAAGTACCGCGTCGTCGTCCACTTCCTCCTCCTCCCCAAACGCCTCCTCCTCATACAAGGCCGCCTTGGTCATTTCATTGAATTCCGTTTCGGAAACACGGATTCCGAGCGATTGCAGCATCTTTCGCATTTGCCCCGGATTGCCGCCGACGAGCGAAGAAAGTTCCGACAAACGTTGAGTCAGTCCGGAATGGGAGTGTCGATTCATCACTGACATCCGTGAAAATGTAAAATTTGACAAGCAAAAGTGCTTAAATCCATCCGATCAGGCGAATCGCCGCGATCGCGGTGAAGCCGAGCAGGATCAGATTAAACCATTTTTGAGAAACGCGTCCAACCAGCCACCGTCCGGAGATGATGCCCAGCGGAATCGTGGGCGCCAACACCGCACCGATCAACAGTGTGTCCCAGCCGATCAAATCCAACTGAAAACTCAGCGGCAGTTTCAAAACATTGAGCACGAGGAAAAACCACGCACTCGTTCCGATCAACTCCCATTTCGGCAGCGCCACCGCGAGCAGATACAACCCGACGACCGGCCCGGCGGCGTTGGCCGTCATCGTCGTCACCCCGGCGAGCAACCCGAGCACGAGCGCGAACCAAGTTTGTTGCGGCACTCCATCAAACCAACCCGGACGGTACGTCCGAACCAATTGCACGCCCGTGAGCGTCAGAATGATCCCGCCGACGAGCAATTTGAATTGCCCTTCGTCGAGCCGATCCATGATCAACCAACCGACGAGAATCCCGGCCACCGTGGGCGGCAGTAGTCGACGGACGTGTCGCCAATTCGCCTCGCGACCAAAGAAATGGATCGCGCATAAATCGCCGACGACCAACATCGGCAACAAAATCCCGGTCGATTCGAAGGCACCAAACACGGACGCATACAACACCACGTGCAGCATGCTGATGCCGGGGAATCCGGCTTTGGAAACTCCGATGCCCAACGCCCCGATAATCAAAGAGACCCACTGCTCCGGCGTGATGGCAGTCAACATTCAGTCATCCGGTTGGGTCGGTTAAAAGTGATCGCGAAACCGGAAGGCTTGCGCCCTGCCGCTAGGTTCGTTGTCGCCAATTCGTTCCCAGGCTCCCGCCTCGCAACGCACTGCCATCGAGGCTCTGCCTCGCGTTTCGCTCCCCGCAGGCGGGAGCCTGCAAGACGGTGTTTTCCCAGGCGGTAGCTTGGGAACAAGATATCGGTCCACGTCCGCCCGTTATGATCGCAAACACGCTCGGACACAACCGACTCATCGCGGCGAAGGGAGATGAACAAGGCCTCCGTTCGCACACCCAACCTGGATCAGCTCGCCAAACAAGGCGTTAGCTTCACGCGTGGTGATGGCTGCGACGTCAACTCGCCGGCCCGTTCGTCTCAGCAAACCAGGATCGATCAAGGCCCCACGTTCGCGGATCGCAACGTACGATCAAGCGGCTGGCGGTGTGCTGAACCTGCCACTCAATCGCAGTGGAAGTCCATCGCTCGTCGTTGCAGGCGCCGCCGAACTGAACGGTCTTCTGATCATCGAGGGCGGCAAAGAATCGCCGTCTTCGTCGGGAACCACTTTCGAGGTTCTCGTCCACTACGCCAGTTGTTGTCTCGCTGTCGCTTACCTAATTGCCATCGCTGCTCAACCCGAGTTCGGCGAGCCAGCGTCGACCGGGTTTCGCTGTCGCGGTTTGGTCGCGTCGCTCACGTTGAACTTCATCGAGTTTTTCTTCGAGTTCTTGCGTCCGTTTGGCGAGTTGTTGTCGCTCGCGTGATAACTTCGCTCGCTCCAACGAGGCGTCGATTTCGGCTTGCCGGAATTTGTCTTCCCAATCGTTTTTAAGTTGTTGCAGCCGTTCGCGTTCCTCCATCACGAGGGCGTCCGAATCGATCATGCTGGCGATCGCAGCGGCGCCGATCGCGGTGCCATCGGCCCTCGCTTGGGATTGGTTTTCAAGCAACATTCGCAATTCCCCGAGTTCGTCATCGCGGTTGAGGATCGTTTGCTCGGCACGTTGGATTTTTTCGGCTAAACGCTCGAGAAACTCGTGCGGAGACAGCACCGTTTCGGCGTCGTCTTTGTCTTGCGAGTTACCCGCCTGGGTGCGAACGGAGGCGGACAGCGAGTTAACGAATTCATCGGCGTCGAACGAGTCCTCCTCCATCTGCTGCATGATGAGTTGTTTGCGTTCCTCCCAAGAGAGAGATTCGTCGCCGCCTTGGGAGGCACGGACGGCTTGATGAACATTCGATCGAGCGATTTGCGCGGCGAGCGTTTCGTTTTGATGCCGGAGTTCCTCGTTGGTCCGCCAGGCCTCGTCGAGGGTCGACTGCAAATGTAAAAGATCGTCTTGCAGTTCGGCGTCGTTGGAAGAGAAATTCGGGGCCAACGTATCGGCAGTCGGGACTGGCTCGTGTGGGTGCCCATCACCCATCCAGTTGCTCCCGTGAGCGCCCCATCCGTCGAGCCGCCCGTCGAGCAGATCGAAACGTTGCACCAGGGTTTGCAACGATTCGAGAATCTCAAAAGAAGTCGACTGCAAAGCCGCCTCGCCGAACTTCGAAGGGTTTGCGACGGAATCTTGAGAGGAAACGTCGCTGGATTCGTTGAGGGCTTCGGCAACGATTCCGGTTTCCCTCTCGCTGATCGTCTCGGCTGGCGTCACGAATAACGCTTCCACCGAGGCTCCGGAATCACTCTCGCGGGTGGTTTTACTTACACTCTCGTAGGGGGACGTCGCCACCGGGTTTTGCGATTCGGTCGTCGTGCGGGACACATCGGTAGCCTGGGACGATGATTTTCGGCAACTCCGTTTTCGATTCGAGCGTGACATGACCGTGGGTCTAACGTGCAAATATTGGGAATGAAAAATCGGGGATCCACCCAGACGCTCGTCACCATGGTCCCAGCACCCGGTTGCGCCCGGATCTGTTCGAATCGCTGGCCATCGTGTTATAGTAAATAATTCTGTGACCGCAGCGGAGCGATATCGAGATCTAATGGAATCCTAGGTCACAAAATCACCCGCCGCAACAAACGTTTTTAGACCGAGAGAGACCGATTGGCCAAAAAGAAGACCGCCGCCCCAACCGATTCCCACGCGGAAGCTTCCCAACCCGAACATTCGGAACCATCGCCTGATTTTGAAGCGACGTTGGCGGATATCGAAACGATCGTCCGGGGGCTCGAAGGCGGTGAGTTATCGCTGGACGAATCGCTCCAGCAATACGAGTCGGCAGTCGGCAAAATGCGGCAGTGCTACCGATTGCTGGAGGTCGCCGAGCGGCGGGTCAGTGTTCTGGCGGGGTTCGATGCCGAGGGCAATCCAGTCACCGAGCCGCTCGAAGACGCCGGCGACGGACACGGCAATGATGCGGAAACGCTGCTCGAAAAACAAAAAACACGCGGTCAACGCCGGGGGGCTGTTTCGAATTCGCGAAAAGATTCCGTGACGGTCGCGTCCGATGACGATGATTCCGACGATGATTCCGAGGGTGATTCCGAGAATGGGGATTGGATGTGATCACGGTATCCGAACTCTTAAAGCCCTACCGCGATCGGATCGAACCAGCGCTCGATGCGGCTTGCGATTTCACGCCTGATTGTCCGGGGAAATTGCGTGACGCGATCCGTTATGCCGTCTTGGCTCCGGGGAAACGTCTTCGCCCGGCGCTCGTGATGATGGCGGCGGAGGCTTGTGGCGGACGCGCCGAGGATGCGATTGCGGCGGCGGTTTCCGTCGAGATGATGCACGCGTACTCGCTGATTCACGACGATTTGCCCGCCATGGACGACGACGACCTACGACGAGGCCGCCCCACGACGCATATCGTATTCGGCGAATCGACTGCAATTTTGGCCGGCGACGCGTTGCAGAGCGAGGCGTTCGCCCAGTTGTATGCTCAGGTGCCCGATCGAATGCTCGCCGCTCTCCTGATGGGGGAGCTGGCGATCGCTTGCGGGGCCAGTGGTCTGGTCGGCGGCCAAGAGGACGATTTAGCGACGGAACAGACCGACGTGGCGGATTTCGGTTCCGCCGCGGCAGCACTCAACCATTTAGAGTCAATCCACCGACGGAAAACCGGCGCGTTGTTCGTTGCTTGTGCGAGAATGGGCGCCATTGCTGCGGGCGGGTCCGAAGAACAGGTTCAGACACTCGGGCGGTTTGCCGATACTTTCGGTCTAGCGTTCCAGATTACCGATGACGTACTGGATTTCACCGCGAGCGATGAACAACTCGGCAAACGCACCGGAAAAGACAGCGATCGAGGGAAATTCACGTTTCCTGATTTAATGGCCGCTCAGCAGGCCCAGGCGACTGAATTAGACTTAAAACGATCCGGCGTGACACTGGCAGAAGTGGCCGCCCCGTCTCGATCGAGCGTTTCGATCGACAAAGCAACTGGACGGGAACTCGGATTGGGAATTGGATTGGCGCGACAGCGGGCTGCCGCACTGATCGGCGAGGCTCGACACTCGCTGGAGTTATTCGAAGCCCCCGCCGAACGGTTGCGCCAATTGGCGGACTACATTTTGGAGCGAACTTCATGAACACGACCATCACACAAAACGATTCGACCCCCATGAGGCATCCGCTGCTCGCGGCGCTGCCGGACTCACGTCCCCTCTCCGGCATGTCGTCGGAAAAGCTCGATCAAATCGGCGTCGAGATTCGCGATGTGCTGTGCAATCTGTTGGCCACACGCACCGCCCACTTCGCTTCCAACCTCGGCGTCGTTGAGTTGTGTCTGGCTCTGCACAGTGAATTTGATTTCCAACACGATCGTTTGATTTGGGACACCGGACATCAAATCTACCCGCACAAATTGATCACCGGTCGCTACGCCCAATTTGAATCGATCCGCACACGCGGCGGTTTAATGGGGTACCCGAACCCGGCTGAGAGCCCCTACGATCTGTTCATGACCGGTCACGCCGGCAGTAGCATCAGCACCGCTGTGGGACTTCGCAGTGGCGACATCCTGACCGGGCAACCCGACCGCCGAACTGTCGCCGTGATCGGGGACGGGGCGCTCCCGAGCGGCATCGTGTTCGAAGCCCTTAATAACGCGGGAGCATCCAAAGAAGATCTCACCGTAGTGCTCAACGACAATAAAATGTCGATTTGTCACCGCACCGGAGCCATCGCCAGTTACCTCGATCGGCTGCGCAACAATCCGTTTTATACCGGATTGAAACACGAGGTCGTGCGTTTGCTCGATCACGTGCCGATGCTCGGCGATCCAGCCGAACGGTTGCTGGCTCAAATGAAGGAAGGCGTCAAAGCCGGTTTGCTCGGCGGAATGCTGTTTGAGGAACTCGACATCCGCTACATCGGCCCGATCGATGGACACAACATTCCCCTGCTGCGTAAGTACCTGAAATTTTGCAAAGAAATTTCCGGTCCGGTGTTGTTGCACGTCGTGACGGAAAAAGGGCACGGCTACAAACCGGCGGCCGAGGATCCGGTGTTCTTCCACACGCCGCCGGCGTTCGAAGATCGTGGCGGCACCCCAGTCACACGAGGCAGTGAAGGACGACCGCCTTACACCGTTCACGCACGTGACGCCATCGGCGACGCGATGCAGCGTGACAGTCGCGTCACCGTGATCACCGCCGCGATGTGCCAAGGCAATAAACTCGAACCGGTTCGAGAGAAATTCCCCGAGCGGTTTTTCGACGTCGGGATTTGTGAATCGCACGCGGTCGCGTTCGCCGCCGGTCAAGCCAAAACCGGAATGCGTCCGATCGTAGATATCTACAGCACGTTCCTGCAACGTAGTTATGACCAGATCTTCCAAGAGGTCGTGCTGCAGGATCTACCCGTCGTGTTCATGATAGACCGAGCCGGTTTGACGGGCCCCGACGGTCCGACGCACCACGGTGTTTATGACATCGGTTACATGCGTGTGTTCCCCCACGTCGCGTTGATGGCACCGGGTTACGCCGCCGAGTTGCCGATGATGCTCGACGCCTGTTTAGAACACGATCACCCGACCGGTATCCGCTATCCGAAGGCCTCGGCATTGGAACTCGATCACACGCCCGCCCCGATCGAAATCGGCAAAGCGGAGTGGATTCGCGAAGGCGAAGACGGCACGATCGTGGCCTACGGTGCGATGCTCGAACAAGCCATCGCGGCGGCCGATCGGCTCTCGGGGGAACTCAGCATCGGTGTCGTCAACGCTCGTTTCGTCAAACCGATCGATCATGAAATGGTGGCCCGCTCGATGGCCGAGGGACGTTTCGTCGTGACGCTCGAAGAGGGTACGATTGTCGGCGGGTTCGCGTCCGCGTTCTTAGAATCGGCCGCCGATCAACAACTCGACACGCGTCAAATTCACCGACTCGCATTGCCCGATGCGTTCGTCGTACACGGCGACCGACCAGATCTGCTCGACGATTTCTCGCTCTCGCCCGAAGGCATCGCCGAAGTCTGCCGCGGCGCCGCGTCGAGCGTGGTCGTCGGATGACGCAACCAGGCGGCCCACAACCAGGCGGCCCACAACCAGGCGGCCCACAACCAGGCGGCCCACAACCAGGCGGCCCACAACCAGGCAGCCCACAACCAGGCGGCCCGAACGCTGCCAACGGGCAACCCGATTTGAACTGGTGCCGTGCCGGAAACCCTCCTCGCGTGATCGTCATCGGCACGCCACAACGACAACGCGTCGAAGCGGCATGGCGCCGACTCCGCGGGGTCGTCGCCAGTGGCGCGGAAATTGTCGCCGAAGATTTTTCGTTCGAATATGCCTTCTCCGGTGACGACGCCGACCTCGTGATCGTGCTCGGTGGTGACGGCTCGATCCTCCAATCGGCTCGCCAAATGGGAGCCCATCAGATCCCCGTGTTGGGCATCAATTGCGGGCGTCTCGGGTTCCTCGCCGCGCTCTCGCCGGAGGATTTCCTCGACGCCTGGCCCAAGGTGTGTGGAGGCGACTTTCGCATCATCGATCACCTGATGCTGCAAGTGCAAATCGTTCGCGGCGACCGCGTCGTCGCGCAGCAACTCGCGCTCAACGAAGCCGCCGTGATGTCGGGGCCTCCGTTCCAGATTCTCGATATCGATTTTTATGCCGATGGTGAACTCGCCACGCAGTACCGCTGCGACGGATTGATCATCGCGACCCCAGTCGGATCAACCGCCCACAGTCTCTCGGCGGGCGGCCCGATCGTTCGCCGGCCCTTGCAAGCGATCATCATCTCACCGATCAGCCCGCACACGTTGACCTACCGGCCGGTCGTCGAATCGGCCGACACCTTGCTCGAACTGACCGTGACCGAACCGCAGGAGACTACCTGCATCGTCGTCGACGGCCGCATCCTGGGGAACCTAAAGGCGGGCGATCGTGTTCGTGTCGAACGGGCCCCGGTCTCGTTTCGAATGTTACGCGTCCCCGGACAAAACGATTATCGAACGCTACGAGAAAAACTCGGCTGGGGTGGTTCCCTGAACCTGCGACATTGATCCCGATTCTTTGGCAATCCGATTCCGCGATCGCGGCGCACAAACCCGCCGGATTGAGCACGACATCGCCGCCAGGCACCGATTCGCTCGAATGGAAATTACGGCAACAACTCGGTCGAGACACCGGGTTCCTCTCCGCCGTACATCGTCTCGACCGCGAGGTCAGCGGCATCGTGCTCGTTGCTCTTTCGAAAAAAACGGCCCGGTTATTGTCCGAGCAATTCGAAACTCGCAAAGTCAAGAAAACGTATCACGCCTGGGTGAGCGGCCGCGTCGACGCCAGTCACATTCCGGTGCGCTGGAGCGATCACGTCTGCAAACTCGAAAACGTGCCACGCGGCGAGGTGTGCGACGCCAATGCCCCCGGCGCGAAAATTGCTGAAACCGACGTGACCGTATTGCGATACAACGCCGAAGGCGACTGCACACTCATCGAGCTATCACCCATTACCGGTCGGATGCACCAACTGCGATTACAAACCGCCGCTCGCGGTCACGTGATTCTCGGCGACCCCGTCTACGGCACACTCTCGTCCGAAGCGTCCGAACATCGATCACCCACCGACAGGGCACCCACCGACCGATCCTGGACCGGCCCCTCGCTCGCCCTGATCGCAATGCAAATTCAGTTTCATCACCCCAAGACCGGAGCGATGACCGAGGTGAAGATCCCTGGTTTTCCTGTTGATACGGAATCTCAGAATTCCTGATCCCCTGAAATTTTCATTTAGGAGAAATCGAAGGTGCTCGGTACCGTTTAACTACTCGTTAGACTGGAGGCGGCTCCTCGGGGGACAGTGCCACTTTGCAGATTTTCGATTTGGTTTCACTGGGATTTTGGCTCGACGCTTTTGAATTTATCAGGATCGATTCCCATCGCATGATAGGCGTTTCTTGCGATGACGACGATTCGCTTCGGCGCTGCCGTCGTTGATGGTACGCGATCCGTGCCAGCTCGGCTTCGTATTCTTGCTGGGCAAGCCGACGTGGCAGACCCAGGCAGCGAATGAACACGTCGGCCGCGCGACGAACTTGCTCAAGGGTCAGACGCCGGGCGCAGAACAACTGAGCCACGATCGCCACAATCATGTGGCGATGCACGCAGCCCCAGCCGCGACATTCGAAGTGATCCCAGCCCGGTTCTTCCCTCGCTTCCCGGAAACACGCTTCCACTTTCCAGCATCCAAAAGCAACTCGCGAAGCGTCCAGCCACCCCGACCAGGAACTCGATTACTGACAAAGAACTTCACTTCACCGGTGCGAATATTCTCGGCCACGATGAGCGTGGAAACCGTGGAAACAATCCGCGAACAGGCCTGAGAAACCATTCGGTCCAGTTTGTCCGTGCTGTTCTCTCCGAGACCGCGTCGCAACGAGCGGGCGTTCTGACCATTCGATCCCCTACATGAATTTCACTTTTTTCCAAATTCTGCTTCCTGAAGTGACGTCTCGATTGATCTGTTGTGGTAATTTACAGCTTAGCTGCCGCATAGCGTTCCCCTCGGTGCCGTACCAGCCACGTCGTTAATCGCGTGCTGATGACGGTCCCCCCGAGGGGCTCATCCCTTTTTTTGTTCCTGGAGTTCTGACATGCAGACGAGACTAAATCAACATCGTGGTTTCACCTTGGTGGAGCTACTGGTCGTCATTGCCATCATTGGTGTTTTGGTAGGCCTCTTATTGCCGGCCGTTCAGGCCGCTCGGGAGGCGGCTCGACGGATGTCGTGCAGCAACAATTTCAAGCAAGTCGGCTTGGGTTTGCACAATTATCACGCCGCGTTCAATCAGTTCCCGATGGGCGGCGGTGGGCCGTCTTACAGTCAGAATCGGCTGAACCCCAACGTCGGGATCCTTCCGTTCATTGAACAACAGGCTTTGTGGGAACAGCTCGCAAACCCAGCCCGAATCAACGGTATCGATTTCGCGCCATTCGGATTCCGCATCGGTGGCAATGGTGTGATGGGAGCAAATCACACGACCTATCCGCCTTGGTTCACGATCATTCCCGCGTATCAGTGCCCGTCGGATCCCGCCGTGCCACTGAACAGCTCGGCATTCAGCAATGTTGCCTATTGTTACGGGGATTCGGTCCTGCGGTTGTTTTACGAAGTCGCGAATGGCTCGTATGACCAAGCAACCGACCGTGGTGTTTTCCGCCGGTCTCGCGCTAAGGGCTTCCGCGACATTCTGGATGGCACGTCCAATACGATTGCTGCTGGCGAGATCCCTAATTATTTGGCCGACAAGAGTATCATCGGAGGCGTCGCCCACGCCAGCAATACACCCGGCCCTGGTGCTCCGGCCGGACTCGGCAATAACCTTTCGCTGTGTACGAATCTCGTCGACCCTCTTCGGCCGACCTTTTTTGCTCCAGCAACAGTGATGTGGAATAATGCCGGTGCCGGATCTCGCGGTGGCCGCTGGATGGATGCGTTGCCTATGCTGTGCGGTTTCAATACGGTGTTGCCTCCCAACAGCCCGACTTGTGGCGGAATTGGGGGCTGGGGTCCTGAATGGGAACACGGTGTTCACACGGTGGGGAGTCGCCATCCAGGTGGGTGTCACGTGTTGATGGCTGACGGTGCCGTCGCATTCATCACCGACAGCATTGAGGCTGGAAATGCACAAGCCAACAGTATTTCCAGGAATTTCAATAACGCTGGAGAGGCGAGCCCTTACGGCTTATGGGGCGCGTTAGGTACCTCGATCGGCAGAGAAGCGAATGTCGCTCTGCCATAGTACCGTCTCGCCGATTCGGTATGCTCATGTCCGCGCTGGCCAGCTTTTGGCCAGCGCGATTTTCTTTACTCCTATTTTTGGAAGCTGTAATTGATGACTCGGAATATCTCGTCCTTTCTTCTGTTTGCCTGTGCTAGCCTGTTCATCCCTCTGACGTTCACAGGCTGCGGATCCGGCGACAACCCGCAAGTCGAAATGGATGCAAATCTTGATACGGCTGCAATTGAAGCGGCCGAAGCAAAGGTAGTCGCCGAAGAGTCCGCCCCTTCCGGCAACGCACCGTAGTGAATGAGACACGGTTGTTATTCGTCCGCGAATTCGTATCGTCTTCGCGACGGTTTCCTCAGCGGCCGCAGATTTCTGGGGCGGCGGATGGCTCATGACCGAAACTTCGACAGCGCATTTGGGTCGCTGCGGACTGAGTCGCCCTCGTCTCGTTCATCTCCGCAAAAAATCCGATTGCGTTTCGATTCAAATCGAGTTGCCCCAACTCGGTGGTGGATGTCGCCTCACGCTTTTCTGCTCAATGTGTTGGTTGGGGCAGCGTTAGGCAGCGTTGGTTGCCAATCAAAGGTGCCCGACAATCTTGCTCGCACGATGAACGAGCAGGAAGCATCGTCGCCGTCGGGTCAGGGCAACGTGTCGGACAATGGGGAAGATACGAAAAAGCTTCGTGACAGCGACGCGATGGCTTTAGACGATCCAACTCGATTGGCCAAGGCAGAGCGATCGCTGCAGACAGGTGACTACGCTGATGCGAAGCAAATCTTGCAGGGACTTCTGATCCATGACCCATCGGATGTACCGACACTGTTCATGATGGCCCAATGCCAGGCCGGATCGGGCGACTTGGCGGCGGCCGTTCAAACCTTGGACGAAATCCCCAGCGATCATCCAGAAGCTGGGTTTGCCGCCCTCGGCCAATCCGCTGACTGGCTGCTTAAGATGGGCGACCGGCAGGCTGCGGCGGGAAAGTACGAACGGATCCTACAGGAGTATGGTGACGTCGCGCTCGTCCATCGGCGGCTGGCGCAAATTCGAAACGACTGCGGCGAGCGATATGCAGCCTACAAGCATCTTCTCTACTTGTTGGATCAGGGAGACGTCACGCTACACGAATTGATGGCGATCAATTGCATTAGCGATCCTTTCTACGAGGCCAAAACGTTTCCTGAATCTCGCGGCGGCCGATCAATGACCGACCTGACGCATGCCCGCGAAAAGTTCATTAACCGCGATTTCCCTGCCGCAGCTTCGATCGGACGGCAGCTAATGGGATCATTTCCGGAAAACGGAGAGGTTTTCGGATTCGCTGGTCGAGTCTTCAATAGCCAACAAGACGACGCAAGTCTTCAAGATTGGTTCGAGCAGCTTCCCGCCAACGCACAGCAGCAGCCAGAGTATTGGAACGCTCTGGGAGAATGGTTGTTGCGGCGGGAAGACTACGCCCATGCGACCCGCGCGTTGTGCGAATCGGCGCTGCGAGATCCCGGCAATCGCGCGACGTACGCCTTGCTGGCGAAAAGCTTGCTGGCCCTCGGCGAGGATTCACTCGCGGAGGCGGCGACGAAGCGTTACGAACAGTTACATCAAATGGCGATCGTGCTCTGGGATGTCAATTCGCCGGATGTCAAACCGGAAGACTTCCAAGCACTCGCCGATTCACTCGATCAATTGCAGCGTCGTAAGGAGGCGATCATGTGGCGGATGATCGCCGCGGCCAAGTCACCCCCATTGAAAGCGACCATCCCAAAACTAAAGTCGCAATTCGCTGAGCTTTCGGCCGCGGGCGAACCGCAATCAGACGCCTGGAAAGTCTGCGGCGTTGACTGGCAGAAGTATCCGCTGCCGGACAGTGCGGGAGTGCTGTCGACCCCACGATTGCCACAGCGTCCTGCTCCCTCCTCCCTCTCGCCGGAACAGGCAATTTCACTGGTCAACGTCGCGAATCAGTCGCTGCTCCACTTCCAATACCTATCCAACCAAAATCACGACGTCGATAAGCTGTCGATGTATCAGATCATCGGAGGGGGAGTCGCAGCAACCGATTATGATCGGGACGGATTTTGTGATTTGGCGTTCACACAAGCCGGTGGAACCGGCCGTGATGGTTCAGGATCGAGCCCCAATCGACTTTTTCGAAACCTCTCTGGGCAACGATTCGTCGAGATTTCCGAATCCGCCGGTACGGACGACCGAGGATACGGTCAAGGAATCACGGCTGCGGATCTCAATCAAGATGGTTTTCCCGATCTGGTCGTGGCCAACATCGGCGGCACTCGGGTCCACTGGAACAATGGCGATGGAACCTTTCGAAGCTCCGAAAACATCGTTCATTGCGGCCCGAATCAGTGGTCGACAAGTATCGCTTGTGGAGATCTGGATGGTGACCATCTGCCCGACGTCGTGATGTTGAACTACATCGACGATCCCAACATCTTTACCCGACCCTGTTTCGGTCCTCAGGCGGGTTGTAATCCTCGTGCCTACGCGCCGGCTGCGGATACATTCCTGAGGATGACTGCGGATGGAGCACTGGTTGCGTGGCAATCTTGTCCTGATCCGGCCGAGATGTTCAGCCTCGGTGCATTGATCGGCAATCTGGACAACGAGCTGGGCAATGACGTGTTTATCTCCAATGACACCGTCGTCAACGAGTTGTGGATTTCCAGCAGCCTATCGGAAGGTCGTGTGCTGCGAGAAGAAGCGTTACCGCGTGGTGTTGCCGTCACCGGCTTGGGTGACGCCCCTGGTTGCATGGGTATCGCTCAAGGCGATTTCGATCGTAACGGTTACTTAGATTTTCATGTGACGAACTTCGTCAGGCAGTCCTCGAATCTCTATCTGCAAAACAAAGCGGGATTGTTTTTTGAACGGGCGGCGCAGTACGGGCTGCACGAAGCGACCCATCCGATGGTTGGCTTTGGGACGCAGGCTGTCGACTTCGATAACGATGGATGGCTGGATTTAGCCATCGTGAACGGACATGTAACCAATCGAGCCGAGCGTGGCGATACCGATCCGTATCAAATGATTCCACAATTATTCCGGGGAAGGATGGGAGCGTTCGAACTCATCGACGGCAGCGATCTTGCGGATCCTTATTGGAGCACGCCTAACCTGGGGCGTCCGCTTGCAAGCTTGGATTGGAATCAAGATGGTCGGATGGACCTCGTCGCGTCGCACCTCGACGCTCCCGCCGCTCTGCTTGAGAATCGGACGAATGCGGGCGATTGGATCGAACTGGAACTGGTCGGTACAACCTCGGAACGCGACGCCATTGGTGGTCGAGTCGAGGTGGTAGTGGGTGACGAATCCTGGACGCGGTGGATCACCAGTGGCGACGGTTTTCATTGCAAGAATGAAGCCCTCGTGCATGTCGGCTTGGGGATCGCATCAACTGGCAAGAATACGGTTGACGAAATCATCGTGACGTGGCCTAGCGGTAAGACCCAAAAGATCAACGATGTCGGCAAGAACCAGCGCTGGTTAATCATCGAGGACCAAGCGCACCCATTCCCACGCCTTGTCGCCGAATGAGCCGACGGGCTGGCATCAGATGCGAGAACCAAACCAATGCCGGTGATTTTCGTCTGCCCCGGCGAAGAATACACATGTGTCGAAAAATACAAAGGTGTCAGGAATCAATAACAAGTAAATCGGGACCATCGTCTGGGGAAAATTCATGAACGCCGAGAACGACCGATCTACATGTCAACGAATTGTTTTTTCGTCCAGGCCAGTGGCAATTCGGATATCGCTGGCAGTTTTTTCCGAGCGACAATCCAAACACCGCCACTCATTGTTCCGGTGGTCATTTTGCTGGTTCATCCGACGGAAGCGTGCGCCGACCCCAGGATCGAGGTTTTTCAAGGCATGGCTGCAGTGTCCCATGATTTGATGAAAAATCGTCCTCGGTGAACCGAAATCCGCCGAAATCCGCCGAGGACCGTCGGCATCATTAACGCACCGCTTTTGCAGGAAGACGCTGGCGACCGAGAGATCCCTTGTCGAGTTGAATCTGTGCAGAGCTCGACTGCGTTTTTCCGGCTTACGTAGTCCACCAGCATCCATACCTCATGCACCAATCTCGCTGGACACGGGAGTCATGCCTTGAAAACCTCCGGCGCACGCTTCCGCCGGATGAACCATTTTGCTAGCGATTTAACCTGCTCAGTGGTCTGGGACAGCTAGTAAGCAAAGAAAAAATGGACGTCCCCGGAAGGAACAACACCCGTTCAAACAGCGACCTTCGCTTTGATGTGCGGGTGTGGGTCGTAGTCGATGAGTTCGAAATCCTCGAAGCAGAAATCATCGATCGAATTGACCTTGCGCTGGATCAACAGTTTCGGCAGCGGACGTGGCGTTCGTGTGAGCTGTTCGCGGGCTTGGGCGAAGTGGTTCGAGTACAGATGAACGTCGCCGAGTGTGTGAACGAACTCTCCGGGTTGCAGTCCGGTCGCGTGCGCCATCATCGTTGTCAATAACGCATAGCTCGCGATGTTGAACGGAACCCCGAGAAACAAATCGGCACTGCGTTGATAGAGTTGGCACGACAGCCGTCCTCCGGCGACGTAAAACTGGAACAGCACGTGACAGGGCGGCAATGCCATCTGCGGCACGTCGGCGACGTTCCACGCCGAAACGATCAGGCGTCGCGATTTCGGGTTCGTGCGAATCTCGTTTTCGACCCAGGCGATTTGGTCGATCACGTGTTTGATATTGGGGTCCGCGTTCGTCGCCGGCCAGCTCCTCCATTGGTGCCCGTAGACCGGGCCGAGTTCGCCATCCTCGTCGGCCCAATCGTCCCAAATCGAGACGCCGTGTTCTTTCAACCAACGCGTGTTGGTTTCACCGCGAAGGAACCATAGCAACTCGTAGAGGATCGAACGGACGTGGAGTTTTTTGGTAGTCAAGAGCGGGAAGCCCTCGGCGAGATTGAAACGCATTTGCCGACCGAACAGACTGCGTGTTCCCACACCGGTGCGGTCATCGCGGTCGATTCCCTGGTGCAGGACTTCGTCGAGGAGTTGGAGGTATCCGTGCATCAGAAATTCAGCCGGTAAAAGATTCAGGGCGGAAAGATTCAGGGCGGGGACAATCGAGCGTCCAGTGGCGGTCGCTTGTCATGACGACTCGCTCGGGATCGGCCCCGAGTTCGACGAGAATCTGTCGAATTTCGTCCAGCGTCAACGCGGCATGAAGCGATTGCCGCAAGAGTTGGGCGGGGCTGAGGGTTGATGACTCGTTCGCGCCGGTATCCGCATCCGATGCCCCGGCGTACAGTGCAACGAGTCGCTCGACCTCTTCATCGGTCGCTGGCCGGACCAGGTCGCGAACGAACAAACGCCCACCCGGCCGGAGGGTTTTCAACGCCAACCGTAACGCACCGATGGGGTGATCGAGGTGATGCAGCACGGTGTTGGAAATGACGGTATCGGCACACTCGCTTGGCAATCCGTCGGGATCGTTCAAGTCGACCTGCTCGAGTTGAATCTGCTCGATCCGTCCGGCGAACTCCAACTCCGTGCGTGCGAGTTCGAGCATCTCGATGCAATGGTCGACGCCCATCACCCGCAGCGGCTCGGGGGCGTCGGTTCCCTCGGCAACCGCTTCGCAATCGGGCTCAGCCTCGGCTCGTGATTCCGAGATTTCACAAACCAGGATCGGGATCAACGCCGGGCCGCAGCCGAGGTCGATCACCCGTGGGCCGATCGGTCCCGCATCGAGCAGGTCGTTGACGAAGCGGCGGTTGACGTCGCCGTGATCCATTTCACGATACAGATTGGCCTCGTACTTCGGATCAGCCGGGGGGGGCTCGCATACACGGGTTAGCATTTTAGGCAGGGAATGGGAACTCGGGACTGAAAAAAGGGACTCGCAACCGGCGCGGTTTTATATCGCCTCGCGTACGAAAATGCCACCGATTGACGGCCAACCCCTCGTTAGTTTGTCAAAGTCTCTTTTTTCCGATGGATCGAGTGGGTTCGGTTCGGCAAAACATCCTACCCAAAGTAAGATGAAAGCGGTTTTGAGGGTCTTTACCCAGGATTTTTAAAAAACTTCTCCACAATAATCTGTTCACCAACTAAAACGTAGTTACGTAGGCCTCCATACTTGCGCGGTCAGGTGGGATAGGGAAGTTTCACAAACGGCAGGAATGCCGGGATATTTACGAAGTCCGCAAGTTTAACGGACACTCTTTTCACCGTCGTATTAGTCAACACTCATGAAACGAACCAGTCCCGGATCGCAGACGAGACGTTCACCATCGAAATCCGAGCAATCCGAGGGCTGGGACGGACCGCCGACGGTCGAGTCGTGGGCGATGGTCACGCCGGGCGACGTTTTCCGTTCGATCGGACGTCGATTGCCCTCCGTGGTGTTCACCACCGGTCTGGTGACCGTCGCGATCATGGGGCTGCTGATCGTTTGGCCGAACCAATATCGCAGTGAGGGAATGATGTACGTCCGCCTCGGTCGGGGTGCGATGGGCGGCGATCCGACGACCAAGACGACCAATTCGATTTCCATGCAGGAGAGCCGCACGGCCGAGGTCGTCAGTATCGGAGAAATGATCGGCAGCCGCGAAATCGCCGAGCGGGCCGTCGACCGGGTCGGCGTCGAAACGATCAACGAGCCACGCAATTGGATCGAGCAAGCGACGCAAGATCTCGGCGAGTTCCTTGATTCGGACAGCCCGTGGGTGAGCTGGATCCCCGGCGGAAACGAAAAAACTGTCGGTGAGATGAGCGCCGAACAATACAACACCCAAATCGAACGCGAGAGAGCCATCAAGACCGTCTCCACCGCCATCAACGTCGGCGTCGCGAAAAACGGATACACCGTCACCGTCGCAGGCCGGGAGGACGACCCGCTACTGATCCGATCGATCGTCCAAGCGGTGATGGACGAATTCGGCAGCTATCACGTGGAGGCGCACCAGTTCAAAGGTTCCGAATCGTTCTTCGATACGCAGGCATCCGAGAGCCGCGAACTCGCCATCGCGACACGTAAAAAACTGCAAGAAACCCGCAACACGATGGGTTGGATCAGTGCCGAATCGGCCGAGCGAACACTGAGCGAACGGACCATCGATCTGGAAATGAAACTCAGCACCGCGGACAGTTCGTTGGCCGAAGCGATCAGTCAGACCGAGGAACTCGCTCGCCAACTTGAGACCACCGACGAATGGGTGCCGATCGAAGTCACGCTCGGGATCGCCAATGTCGCCGGCGACCAAATGCGCAGCCAACTTTACGACGTCCAAGTCCAAGACGGCGACGAACTCGCGCGGCTCAGTCCGTCGCACCCGCGCTACAAACGCATCGAAGCGAAGATGTCCAAGAGCGAAGACCTCGCTGGTAGCGAACGAGACGAACGCCAGGAAACTCGCGAAGCGATCAATCCGGTTTACCAGAACCTCGAAACCGAATTTCAAATGGCCCGTGCTCAAGCGGTCGGTTTGAAAAGCCGTCGTGAATCGATCGCCGATCGACTGGCCAGCACGCAATCGGATTTGCAGCGGCTCAATAACGACGTCACCACAATGTCGCAGTTAAGCTGGGAAGCCGAATTGGCCGAGGAAACCTACCGCAATCACGCCCGCTCGCTCGAAGAAGCTCGGATTAACACCGAACTCGACAAAAGCCAGATGTCCGACGTCAGTGTGATTCAGGGCGCGACGTTGAACCTGAAAAAATCCGGTCCCAAACGAGGTCTGTTGTCCGTCGTCGGAGCCATGTTCGGCCTGTCGCTCGGTTTGCTCCAAGCGATCTTGCGAGACTCACCGGTCGACCCACGCTCGACTCGCCGCTCGAACTCATCGAACCCAAAGGGTTCCCGGCAAGAGGAACCGCTCGAAGACGACCTGATCGCAAACGCCTCGATGAACGCGGGTGCCCCCGACACCTCGGACGTCAACAACGAGGAACGGCCCACCACGATTCCGGTTGCCGTACTGCCGAGTTCGGACGACGCCCCTTCGGTACCCCTACCCCGTTGAGACTCGGCGGATTCCGCCACCGGTTGGAGGTCGTATTTCGATCGCCATCCACCGATGTATCTGTATTTATCTTCTAGGACGACACCGTGTTTCCATTTCTTACTCGACGAACCCACGACCCAAGCTGGTTTGCTTGGCCGACGGCCTCTGCTCTCGGCAACCGCCGCGCTCTGCTGCTTTCGCCGCGGCAGTTTGAACGGGAAGTTGCTCGCGAACGAGTTCGCTCGACCCGCCGCTCGATCCCGTTTTGCGTGCTCACCGTCGAGCTGCTCGCGTTCAATGGGATGAATGGGACGAATGGGATAAATGGGGCCGGGGCGATGAATTTAGCCAGTGACGCTCGCGACGAGGACGTGCCCGCGACCAAACGCATCGGTCGCCGCGCGAGCGTTTTGAAAAAACAGACCCGCAAAATCGTCGACATTCTGCACCACAATCTCCGCATGACGGACGAGAAAGGAGTTTTGTCGGCAACACGTTACGGCGTACTTTTGGTCGATACGCCGGAAATGGGCGGACGCGCCGTGCTGGACCGATTGACTCAATTGGTCACCACCGCCGGGCTCAATGTGTGGCTGAGTTTGCAAGTTCATGATCCGGAGGGTTTCGGTGACCGCGAGGACCCCGATTCCTCTTCGAATCGAGGAGCCGATAACCGCCGCCGGGACGATGGCGATGCCAGCGACGACAGCGACTGGGTTCGCAAGCCCGTGATTTCGCTCGACGCGTCTGTCGCCGTCCTGGAACCGAAAAAAACTCGGGTGGAACACGGCCACGCCTCACCGGCTCACGCCTCACCGGCTCACCTCTCGCCGGCTCACCTCTCGCCGGCTCACCTCGCTCAGGAAAACCGTGTGAGCATCGCCAGCGAAAATTCCACCTACTCGTCGCCGCTAACATTTCGGCTCGCCAAACGTACCTTGGACCTCGTCGGGGCCGGCACCGGATTGTTGCTCTCGGCTCCGTTTCTGGCCCTCGCCGTGATCGCGATCAAGTGGTCCGATCGAGGGCCAGCGTTCTTTTGCCAAACACGCGAGGGACGCCACGGGCAACCGTTCACGATCTACAAACTCCGCACCATGATCGTCGATGCGGAAAAATCCCAAGCGGCGCTGCGTACGACCAGCCACCGGGGCGGTCCCGCCTTCAAAATCAGCAAAGACCCACGCGTCACCCAAGTTGGGCAATTTTTACGTTCAAGGTGTCTGGATGAATTGCCTCAACTGATTAACGTGCTCAAAGGCGATATGTCGTTGGTTGGCCCGCGACCGCTGCCCTGGCACGAAAGTCGTGCCTGCGAAAGATGGCACCGTCGTCGGTTGGACGTCCGCCCTGGGTTGACTTGCATTTGGCAAGTCGACAAGGCCAAGGCGGAAACGTTCGATGATTGGATGCGAATGGATTTGCAATACATCGATCGCTTCGGATTTTTCAAAGACATTCAACTGATCGCTCGAACCGTCGTCGTCCCCGTTACCGGACGCGGCGGAGAGTAGCGTGGACGCCTATGGCACTGCGGAACATCGTGATAAAGAAAACTGTTCCCGCCGATTCCGCGATTCCACAACCTCCCCGGTCCAATCCGGATGGGGAGATTCGTGATTCCTTGCCCGTCCGCGGTCACTATCATGGGGTAGTGAACACACGTCATCGAGCTAACGCAAATCCTCTGCCGACTTCGATCGTCAACGCTCGCGTCGTGTTTCTGACGCATTATATCCCGCTGTATCAAGTCCGGGTGTTGCAGGAGATCACCGCCTCGGTCGCCGAGTTCAAAATCCTCTTGAGCACGCCGATCGAACCCAACCGTGATTTTCGGCCGGATTGGTCCGGACTCGACGTCGACGTGCAAAAAACGGTCACGCTGCTGCGACGATGGCGGCACCGCAGGGCCGGGTTCAACGACCCGTTGTTCGTTCATTTCCCTTATGACGCGGCCAGCCGATTGCGATCGATGTCGCCGGACGTTGTTTTTTCTCACGAACTCGGCGCCCGCTCGCTCGCCGCAGCCAGATACTGCCGCCGCAGCGGTGCGAAACTCGTGCTCGCAACTTTCATGAGCGAGCACACCGAACAGGGCCGAGGGTGGCTCCGCCGCCGCGTCCGCCGACATCTCGTCGGGCAAGCCGATGCGATCACCTACAACGGCCCGTCGTGTCGCCGGTACTTGCTATCGCTCGGTGCGTCCGAGAAAAAACTATTCCACCTGCCCTACGCCGCCGACGACCGCAACGTCTCGGCCGAGATCCCCGCTCGTGACGAAACGCGGGTCCGCTCGCGTCTGCTGTGCATCGGTCAGTTGAGCCAACGCAAAGGCGTGCTGCCCCTGATCGGCCAACTCAGTGATTACTGTCGAAAAAACGAGACCGCGCTCGAACTGACCCTCGTCGGTGACGGGCCACTGCGAAGTGAAGTCGAATCGCTCGCCGCCGGACGAGCTGCCGGAGGAATCCCGGCTCCGGATTCCCGTTTGAAGATCAACGTGCTCGGCAACCGTCCCGCCGCCGAACTGCCCGCGATGATGCAAGAGCACGGCGTCGTGATCGCGCCCACGCTCGCCGACGAATGGCTACTTGTCGTCAACGAAGCCATGCACGCGGGGATGCCGGTCATCGGCAGCATCTACGCCCAAGCCGTCACGACGATGGTGCAAGACGATCGCAACGGATGGCGATACAACCCGTTGCACCGGAGTACCGACGAAACCAACTCATCATCCGATGCACCTTCGCTCGAACACGTCCTGCAAGAATACCTGTCCGCCGACGAATCCCAAATCGCGGTGATGCGTCGACATGCGTTGTTCGACGCGTCCGAGTACACACCGGAAAACAGCGCTGCGGGCGCCGTCGACGCGATTCGCAGCGTCCTGCCACCGACGAACGATTCTGGTTCCGAGTGCGGCAAATGAGCGACCCCGACAGTCAGCCCGACAGGCGACCGGTCGCCAGCATCTCGCTCGACCTCGACAACAAATGGGCCTACCTGCGGGCCGCCGGACGAAACGATTGGGAATCCAGCCCGACGTACTTTCCGTTCGCCATCCCGCGCATCGTCGAAACCCTCGGTGAACTCGGTCTGCCGCTGACCGTGTTCCTCGTCGGACGTGATCTCGATCGCGATGACGACGTCCAATCGATCGGTCAGTTCGGTTCGCTACCGAACTGGGAGGCCGCTAACCATTCGCTCAATCATTTGCCTTGGATGCACACGATGAGCGACTCCGAAATCGAAGACGAAATCCGCATCACGCACGACCGCATCGCCACCACCACCGGCCAAACACCGGTCGGGTTCCGCGGCCCCGGGTTCAGTTGCCCCGACGAAGTGCTCCGCGTCCTCGGCAAACTTGACTATCGCTACGACGCGTCAATCTTCCCGACTTCCATGGCTCCGATCGCACGGGCTGTGTTCCTCTTCCGCACGAAAATCGAAGGCGAGCAACGCGAGAGAGCGAAAAAACTCTACGGCGGTTTCGCCTCCATGCGAAACCCCAACCGACCGTTCCAGCGAGTACTGCCCGCCGGTGATTCCAACGCAGATTCGCTCTGGGAGATCCCGGTCACAGTCCTGCCGATTCTACGGACACCGATTCATTTCAGCTACCTCACCTTCGTCGCCAGTTATAGCGTGCCACTCGCGAAGACTTACTTTCGCGGTGCGTTACGGACGTGTCGCCTGTTCGGTGTGGCCCCGTCGTTGCTGCTGCATCCGCCGGATTTCCTCGGCTGGGAAGACGACTCCGACATGGCGTATTTTCCCGGCATGAAAATGAAGCGAGCCGCAAAACTCGATTTCATGCGTTGGGCACTGACACGCTACGCCAACGATTTCCATGTCTTGGTCATGCGTGATCAAGTCGCACAGCTCACTGATTCTCTCCCCTCGCATTCTCATCATGCTTGACTACGGCAAACACAGTATCCTCGGTATCGGCGTCAACGCGATCGACTACGAATCCGTCGTCGAAAAAATCATCGCCAACGCCAAAGCACATCAACCGATGGCGGTCACCGCGCTCGCCGTTCACGGCGTGATGACAGGCGTGTTCGATCGCGAGCATCACTACCGTCTGAACCAGTTCGATCTCGTCTGCCCCGACGGGCAACCCGTCCGATGGGCACTCAACGCGCTGCATACCAAGCGTTTCACCGGAGCGAAGTTGTCCGATCGCGTCTACGGTCCCGAACTGACCCTACGCCTCTGCCAGGCGGCGGCAAAAGAAGAAGTGCCGATCTACTTGTTCGGTGCCACCGAGGAGATGCTATCGAGTTTCGCCGAAAAACTCGGCGAACGTTTTGAAGGGCTGAGAATCGTCGGCAAACGGGCTTCCGCGTTCCGTCGGATCACACCCGAAGAACGCGACGAACTCGCCGCCGAGATTATCGCCAGCGGCGCGAAAATGTGTTTCGTCGGGCTGGGTTGCCCCCGTCAAGAAATCTTCGCTTATGAAATGCGAGAGCACCTACCGATGCCCTTGATCGCCGTCGGCGCCGCGTTCGCATTCCACGCCGGCATGCTCGAACAAGCTCCCCCCTGGATGCAAAACGCAGGGTTGGAATGGCTGTTCCGCCTCACCCGAGAACCCGGCCGGTTATGGCGTCGCTACTTCTACCTCAACCCCACCTACGTCACCCTTTTGCTGCTCCAAAAATTCGGTCTCTACCAAAAGAAAACCGACGCCGGTACACCACCCAAAGACGAGTTGTTTGGTTGAGAGTGAGTGATAATCTCGGTCCGACTCGTCGGTGCCCGTTGATTCTCAAAGAGTATTGCCGAGTTGAATTTGACTCGTCTTGTTAGCTGGACAACGCCACTTTGCATTAGCCGTATTGGCGTTATTAACGCGTGGTCGATTTGGAAGACGTGATAAAGCGGCTTGGTGAATTGGAAAAGCAGAAGAAGGCTGCGGGTGAAACGATCGCGAAGTTTTGCAAAGAACGGGGCATTCCGGCAACGGTGGCAGGGTAGAATCGAGTTGCGTTGCATTTTCTCGTCGAATTCCAAAGAGAGATCACATGAACGAACTCATCCAATCCGACGACTACCGCCACCCTTCCTGAGCCGGAGAGCGATCTGGCGTAGCAGGTTCTTCGTGACCCGTACAACTTTGACCTCCTGACGTTTCGTTCATTCTTCACCATTTCCAATTGCCCCGAAACTCCGAGAGACTGCCATGTGTGACCAAGACCATTTTGACGACGACGTGCAAAAGTACTCACGGCGTGACCTCGGCATGCTAGCCGCCGCTGGCGTGGGCGCGGCGATGACGCTGCCACGTGCGGCTGATGCGGCCGAGGTCATCCCGAGCGAGGTGACGATCGAAACACCGGACGGGCAGTGCGATGCTTTTTTCGTCACGCCGCGAACGGGAGCCTATCCGGCCGTGTTGATTTGGCCCGATATCTTTGGATTGCGACCGGCGTTTCGGCAAATGGCCACGCGTCTGGCCGAGTCAGGTTATAGCGTGTTGGTGGTGAACCCGTTCTATCGAACTCAGAGAGCACCAACGGCAACCAAGGGTGCGAACACGCCGATTTCCGATGTGATTCCGTTGGCGCGATCTCTCGACGCAACCAAACAGACAACCGATGCTAAAGCCTTCATCGCTTGGCTGGACCAACAGCCGCAGGTCGATCAAAACAAGCCGATCGGTACGGCGGGGTACTGCATGGGTGGTCCGGTCGTGATGCGGACGGCCGCAGCGGTGCCGAGCCGTGTCGGTGCAGCGGCTACCTTTCACGGTGGTGGGCTGGTTACCAATCGACCGGATAGCCCGCATTTGCTGATCCCAGCAATGAAGGCCCAGTTTTTGATCGCGATTGCAGAAAACGATGACGAGCGTGACCCGGAATCCAAGACCGTGCTGAAGGAAACGTTCTCCGAGGCGGGCTTGTCGGCAGAGATCGACGTCTATCCTGCCGGTCATGGTTGGTGCCCACCGGATACGAAAGTCCACAACTCCGAGCAGTCCGAGAAAGCATGGCAGCGAATGCTCGTGTTGTTTGAGCAAGCACTGGTGTAGTTGAACTCGGCGTAACATTCACGTCGATTCAATCGGTGAACATTTCTTGACGGTTTTTCACTATACTGCGGGCAATGTCTTTCACGCTGATCGCTGCGCTGCACCAATTCGATGGGACCGAATACTTATGAAACTGAAACGTCGTCTCTTTCTCATTGCGCTCGGGACCGTCTTGACTCCCATACGGAAAATTTTTGCGAAGGCCATCGAACCCACATTTCGAGTCACGTTACCCGAAGCGCATAAGGGGACGCTCGAAATTGATACACGGCTGCTCGATAGCTACGGCGGTCCTGAACGCAATCTGCGGCAGTTTTATTTCGATGCACGGCGAAATTTTGCATCGAGCCGAAACGTTCATTTCACCGACGCGTCGATCATCGAATCCGCCAAGGACAATGAAGTGCTGTTGATGGGTGGCCCGATGCTGGGCGACCTGCGAGCCGATGGCGTCACCGTTTGGATGCGACCGGCGACGGATGCGGTGTTGTCGATCACCGTCGCGGGCGAATCCCATCCGGTGGAATCAAGACGTCCAGGGGAAGCCGTTCGGTTTCGAATCGACGGACTGCTCCCGAATACCGATTACACGTACTCGGTGGAAGCCAGCGGACACACGATCGCGACGGGACAATTCACGAGCGCTCCGCTTGATGATGCTCGCGGCTCCTTTCGACTCGCCTTCGGATCCTGTTTTCACAAAATCGGCGTCCACAATCCGAATCTGTTTCGCGAGATCATCCGCCGCCAACCCGATGCCATGCTTTTGCTGGGAGACCTTGCTGTCGATGACCGCAACGACAACGTTGCCATGCACCGCGCCGATTACCAACTGCGTGATGTTTCGAAACCGTGGCGTGAATTGGTCTCGCAAGTCCCCGTGTACACGACCTGGGACGATCACGATTACTTCGACAACGACTTGAGTGGCATTCCTCGCAAGTTCACTGCTCAAGACCGCGATCATCTTCGGCAGGCCTGGCGAGAGAATTGGAGCAACCCACCGGCGGATCCCCAGCGCGAAGGTATCTATTTCAATACCCGCCTCGGACCCGTGGAAGTCATCATGCTGGACACGCGATCGTGTCGCGACAACTCGCAGCGGGGTCGACAGGGTTCGTATCTGGGTCAAGCGCAGATGGATTGGTTGAAAGACACGTTGCAGAAATCGACGGCGAAGTTCAAGGTGATTAGCAGTGGAACGATGTGGAGTGATTATGTCAGCAACGCGAAGGATTCGTGGGGCAGTTGGGACACCGAAGCACGCGAGGAAATTTTTCAACTCATTGAACGTGAAAAAATCGGCGGTGTTCTGTTGGTTAGTGGCGATCGTCACGGTGCTCGCGGGTTCCGAATTCCCCGACCATCGGGATTCCAGTTCTATGAATTTGAACCCGCCACGCTCGGCGGAGCGTCCGGTCCGAAGGGACTCGTCAAAAACTGTCCGGACCAATTATTCGGTTACGGCGGCATCGACAACGAGGGGAACCCTTTCGTCGCATTCGGAGAATTCACGTTTGCCGTGTCCGACGACGACACCTCCGTCACGTTTCGACTGATCACCCAGTTGGGTGACATCGTGGAGGAAATCGAACTGACTCTTGCGGAGCTGACCCCCTGACTTGAACCGTATTCGTTATGCTCTGGTTTCGGAATGAGTGAAACCAAGCGCCCCCAAGCGAGATGAACCATGAGTGAACCTGCGATTGAAGTCACGTTCCGGATTCCGGGGCAATGGTCAAATCCAAGTGAATTAGTCGAAGCGATGCCGTCGGATTGTCGATGGGAGCCCGAGCGATTGACGATGCCCGATGGCCATGCGGTGGAAATCAATTTTCGCGAACCGGACGATCAATTCGTATCGGTGTTTGCAACCATGTGCCGCCGCGAACCGACGGCTGAGGAAAAGACAATCATCGAAGGGTATACCGTCCAGGTTTGCTTGACGGGGGACGCTGGTTCGTTCGAGTCGATGTCCGCCATGATGCGAACCGCTGCGGCGATGATTCACGCCGGCGGCGGCGGTGTGTTTATCGACAACAGCGGCGTCTCGTTCGGTGGGACTCAGTGGTGCAGCCTGACCGACGACGGTTCACGCGATGCGATGTCGTTCGCTTGCGTCGGAATCATCCGCGGAAAACAACAGGCCCACACTACCGGAATGCATCTGTTCGGTCTGCCCGATGTGTTGATGCGGCCCTGCGACCTCGGCGACGACGGCATGGTCATTATTGAAATGATCCAGTATCTGTGCGAAGGCGACCGAACGGTCGCTGACGGGCACGTCATCGCGGACCTCGAAGGCCCCCGATTCCGAGTTTCGCTGGTTAACGAGGACTCGGTTTCCGACGGGTCGCCGATGTTCAATCCGTACGGTCGATTGAAATTGGTCAGCGTCAAGGACATTGCCGAATTGAACTGATTCGGTCTGTGTCGAAAGGTCATAATCGGCGTGAGTTCTAATGAATCGGATATAGACAGTGAAGTACTCGTAGTTGATCCAAACGACCAAACGAATGTTTGGTCGACATCAAGAATTCGGGTTGGCCGTAGTGGACGAGGTTACGAGTCCTTTGGGGCCGGTGAAATGGGGAGGACTCGTAGCCTCGTCCACTACGGTCTACCCGAAAACCAAGGCGAGACGGACAGCAACCCAACGGACCGGCGCTACTTCAGCACGTGGGCACCGAGTGCGGGGCGGCTGGTGAAGCAGGTGGGTTGGATGCCGGTTTCGGACTCGTAGCGTTTGCTGATGGTCTCAATCAACGCGTCCGCAGATTCTTTCTTGACCAACGTAACGGTGCAGCCGCCGAAGCCGGCTCCGGTCATGCGGGAACCGATCACGCCGCCTTCCTCGCCAACCTCTTGGGCGAGATTGACGAGCAGGTCGAGCTCGCGGCAACTGACTTCGAAATCACCGCTGAGTGAATCGTGACTGGCGTACATCAGCCGGCCCACGTCGGCCCACCGGCCCGCCGACAACGCTTCGGCGGCCTCGGTTGTGCGTGCGATCTCGCCGATGATGTGGGTGGCACGTTTGAGTTCGTCGGCGGTAAGGTTTTCTTTTTTGGATTCGACGTCGACCATCGTGATGTCACGCCAAGTGGATTCGCCGATCTTTGCCAGCGCCGAATCGCATTGGGCGCGGCGCTCGGCGTACTTGCCCCCGTTGAGTTCGTGTTTGACGTTGCTGTTGGTGATCAATAGCGTCACGTCGTCACTGACAAAGGGGACCGCCGTGATTTTTTGAGAACGACAATCGAGCAACATCAACTCACCCGATTTGCCGAACACGCTGCTGAATTGATCCATGATGCCGCAGGGAACGCCAGCAAAATCGTGTTCGGCTTTCTGACAAATCAATGCCTTCTCACGCATGTCGAGCGTCGTCGAGGTGGCGGATTCGAGCAGGGTGGCGGTGGCGACCTCCAGGGCCGCGCTGCTGGACAATCCACCGCCGAGCGGCACGGTGGAATCGAAACAAACGTTGAGGGCCGGGGTGGGGTGACCGGCACTTGAGAAACCGGCCAAGACGCCTTGGACATAGACCGCCCAGCTCGGCGGAGGGGTATCGCTGGCAGGATCGGCGACGGGGGTGCCGTCGCGGCCTAGCACGGCCGTCGAGTCCATGCTGATGCTGTGGAACCGTGAAGCAGTCGACTGGGCGGGTTCGGCGAGCGATCCGGCCATCAAGACGTATCGCTCGATCGCCATCGGTAACACGAACCCGTCGTTGTAATCGATGTGCTCGCCGATCAAATTGACGCGTCCCGGGGCGGCAGCAATGAACTCCGCCGGTCGGCCAAACCGAATTTCGTGGGCTTGGCTGACGCGCACGGCCAGTTCTTTTAACGTTTCGGAAGTCATGTCGAGCTGAAAAGATGTCTTGCAGGATGAAAGCCGCCATCCTAAACGATCCCGTCGCCTCAGAAGAGGACGGGCACGAGCGCGGTTCCCTCTATTCCGCCGCAGCTTAGCTGGACAACGCCACTTTGCCGATTTCCGATTTGGTTTCACGGGGATTTCGGCTCGACGCTTTTGATCTTATCAGCGTCGATTCCCATCGCATGATAGGCTTTGATGCGTTTCTTGCGATGACCACGACTCGCGGCTGCATTGCGTCGTTGAGACTAAGCGATCCGATTCAGCTCGGCGTCGTATTCTTGCTGAGCAAGCCGACGTGGCGGGCCCAGGCAGCGAATGAACACGTCGGCCGCGCGACGAACTTGCTCAGGGGTCAGACGCTCGGCATCGGTTACGATTTCGCTGGCAAATCGTTTGTGCCGAACACGAGCACAGAACAACTGAGCCACGATCGCCACAATCATGTGGCGATGCACGCAGCCCCAGCCTCGACATTCGAAGTGATCCCAGCCCAGTTCTTCTTTCGCTTCCCGGAAACACGCTTCCACTTTCCAGCGTCCAAAAGCAACTCGCGAAGCGTCCAGCCACCCCGGTCAGGAACTCGATTACTGACAAAGAACTGGTTGATCCGGCGGCAGCGTGCGCCGGAGGTTTTCAAGGATCGCGGTAGGGACGGCTGTTGCCAGCCGCCCCCCGCACAGATCCGTACTCGAGCGTTTAACTCATACGGCTCCTCCATTGGGTCAAGCGATCCAGCGTCAGTGACGCCGTTACCTGT